>Ga0187878_1000012_pt1 | contig 243482 bp, 434 predicted proteins | sample June2016WEW_17_1_FD_132979 | JGI IMG/M metagenome (GOLD analysis project Ga0187878, IMG submission 132979) | Peatland microbial communities from SPRUCE experiment site at the Marcell Experimental Forest, Minnesota, USA - June2016WEW_17_150 | ecosystem: Environmental > Terrestrial > Soil >... | reverse complement strand
TAGTGGGGAGCCGCATGATCCCTTTTCCCGCCCCTATTCGCACAAGCACGGCGTTATTCCTAATGTCAAGTGCATTATTCATGAATCTTATCCAGTAGTTATAGCCGTCAGTTGTATTATACACGCAATATTTTGGATGTATTATACATGTACCTGGATCAAAAACGCTGGGTTTGCCCCTTTTACGTACAGTCTCAAGTTGTCCTTTTAGGCGCATAGCCCCGTTGCCCCGTTCCCCACGTGCACGCGCCGGGGCACCGGCGCAAAGGAGCGGCGCGGGATCCCCGGCGCGGGTTGTAGAATACATGCATCTATGTGTAGAGTACACGCAAAGGAGCGGCGCGGGATCCCCGGCGCGGGTTGCAGAATACACGTATCTATATGTAGAGTACATGGGTTGCAGAATACACGCATCTATGTGCAGAGTACATGAATTGTAGAATGCATGTAATCCAGTGCATAATACATGGGTATTCCGTGCATAGTACACGGGTTGCATACTACACGTATCAACGTGCATGATACACGTTCCCCATGTGCGGGCGCCGGGGCGCGGGCGTGGGAAGCGGCGCGGGCGCGTCGTCGCGCGATGCGCGATGCGCGGAGCGCTGGTGTCGGGTCATGGGTCGCGGCTCGCGAGGTCTGCGGTGCGCGGGGTGAGGGGGTCGGGCCGCGGGTGTCGGCGACCGGGCCGAAGGGGGAAGCGGAGCGGCGGGGAATGCGGGGATTGCGGAGCGAACGCGAGCGAAGCGAGCGGAGCGGAGCGGAGGGGGAACGGGGGAAAGGGGGGACAGTGGGGGAAGGCGGAGCGAACGCTCGCAACGTTCGGGGCTCGCGGGGTGCGGGGGATGTGGGGATCCGGGCGCGGGGTGGGTGTCGGGGCGCGCGGGGTGCGGGGGACGTGGGGATCCGGGTGCGCGAGCGTGAGCGGAGCGGAGGGGACCGTGGGCACGTGGGCAACGGGGGAACGGGGGAATTAGACGTCTCTTCCTTTTTTCATCCTCTGTTCGGATTTCGTTTGTTGGACGCGCTCTCCTTTTTTGAGGGTGCCGGTCTTTTTTGCGAACGCGCGCAAGTCTACGAACCCTTCGCGGAATGATTCTATGGTTTCGTATCCGTCGAGCCACTTTTCCCTTTCCACGAGCACGAGGTAGTATTTTCCGCGTCGTTTGAGTCCGTCGTGATCTCGATCGTTCGTTTCACGGATTTGTAAGTAGGCGCTCTTTCGACATCCTGATCCGTGAATCTTGCATCGTGGTTGTTTGTCGTAGACCCATTCTCCCCAGCCGTCCTTTCTTTGGGGCTTGGTCTCGCGCTCGAGGGTGCGGTTGATCCGGAGGATGAGTGCGCGAATGGTGATGCCCGGAGTGTAGTTTCGCATTTGTGTTACTTAATGCTGCATGCCTTCGAAGAAGAGGTCAGGGGTCCGTAAGTCGAGAACGAAGCGAGCCTCGAAGCCGAGGAAGGTCTCGGAGAAGCCGATGAGTTTCGTGTCTGCGGAAGCGGCGGAAGCCTCGCGTTCGTTGGCAGATTACGTTCGTACATTCGAGAGTTACGCATCTTCGTACGTGCCTCGCCGTCCGATGCGGAGTGTCAGTGTGGAGGACATGACCGAGGGTCAGTGGGCGGATGAAAATGCTGCTCGATTGATGATGGGATCGGAGGATTTTGAGGAGGGTGAGGTTCGTCGATCGAGGCGGGCTTCTCGTTCGCGTTCTCGCTCGCGCTTTCGCTCGGGTTCTCGCTCGCGTTAGCGCTTGTCGGTTTGTTCGGTGGGCGGTTTGGCGGGAAGCTTGCCGGTGCGGAACTGGATCGGTGTTCCCCTGAGGCGCTCCGCGAGGAGCGTCTGGCGGGGCCACGGCTCGCGGAGCGCCTTCTCGATGGCTCCCTGGTCGTGGACGACGAAGACGAGTTTCTTGCCGCGCGTGACGGCGGTGTAGAAGAGGCTGTAGCCGTTGCGCGAGAACATGTGCGACTGGCTCGACATGACGACGACGATGACGCACGCGTACTCGCTGCCTTGTGATTTGTGGACCGTCGAGGCGTAGGCGAGCTTGAGGTACTGGCAGTCGGCGGGGTTGTAGCTCCGGTGCCCCGGGGCGAGGGAGTACCCGAGCGTGGAGTCTTCGACGACGACGTCGTCCTTGAAGTCGACGACGACGCGTTTGTGGTCCACGGAGACGATGAACCCGATGTCGCCATTGAAGACGAGTTTCCGGTAGTCGTTCTTGGTCTGCATGACCTTGTCGCCGCGGTTCACCGTCTCGCGCGGGTTCGACCCGATCTGGAGGTTCTTCTTCGCCTCGGGCTTGGTCTCTGTCTTCGCGAACGACGTCCATGGGAACTTCTCCGGGAAGGCGAGCTGCTCTTTCGGCTTGGAGACGTCGAGGAGTTCGGGCGTGACGTTGGGGAAGGGGTTGAGCGCGGCTTGGAGCGCCTTATTGAGTTCGTCGGTGCCCGCGGACTTCACGCGCATGGGCGAGAGGATCTGGATCTCTTGGGCGGGGATCCCGTATTTTTTCTCGATGGTTTTGACGAGCTGCACGACGACGTCGCACGTGGCGCTGCCGATGTCGAAGGTCGGCTCGCCTTCATCGTCCGTCTTGGTCGTGGTCTTGGTCGTGTTGGTCGCGTTCGTGCCGGGCGCGGGTTTCCGGATCTCGAGGTCGATGTAGTCGCGCAGGGGTTCGGCGTCGTCGGTGCGTTCGAGATCGGGATCGGGTAACCGCTCGATCACGTCCATCTGTTCGTTGATGCGGACGGCGGGGACCGGCGTCTTGCCCTCCTTGATCCTTTTGGCGTTGGTGACGATGCGGCTTTTCTTCGACTGCCGGAAGATGTGATCGAGTCGGATGACGGGGACGATCCCGGATGCGACGATGTCCCGGAGCGCGGCGCCGGGTCCGATGCTCGGGAGTTGGTCCACGTCGCCGATGAGGACGAGTCTCGATCCGATGGGTACCGCTTGCGTCGCGCTGTCGAGGAGCGAGACGTCGATCATGGAGGTCTCGTCGAGGATGACGAGTTGCGCGTCGAGGGGGTCCGAGGCGTTCTTGATGAAGCGTCCGGAGTTCGGGTCGTACTCGAGCGTCTTGTGGATGGTGAGGGCGTCAGCGCCGGAAGCCTCGCGGAGGCGCTTGGCCGCGCACCCGGCGAAGGCGGCGAGCGACATCGGCAGCTTGTAGTCCTCGCCGAAGATCTGGACGATGGCCCTGACCGTGGCGGTCTTTCCGGTCCCGGGGCCGCCGGTGATCACGATGACGGGTTTCGAGGTGAGGATGGTGACGGCGTCGCGCTGCTTGTCCGAGAGCGTGATGTCCTGGTCGCGCTCGTACCGTGCGACGTGGGCCTGGACGTCGGGAAGCGGGGCGACGGGGGCGGAAGCGAGCTTCTTGAGTTGGGAGGCGAGCCTCGCTTCGACCCGGTAGTGGGAGGACGGGTAGTAGACGCAGCTCGATTTGATCTTGGGTTTGCCCGGCAGGAGGACCTCGTGGACGTGTCCGTCTTCGATGAGCTGCTCGATCATCTCTGCGAGCTGCTTGTGGTGCCCGCGGTCGATGAGGTACTCGGCCTTCGAGATCCAGTCGCGGCGCGTGACGTAGGAGTCACCCTCCTCCGTCGCGAGGTGCAGGGCGTGGAAGAGAGCGGCCCGGACGCGCTTGGGCGCGCTCCGCTGCACGCCGCCCTCGATGGCGATCTTGTCGGCCTTCTCGAACCCGATACCGTCGACGTCGAAGGAGAGCTGGTACGGGTCCTCGTGGACGACCGCGGTGGCGCGCTCGAACCCGTAGCGGGCGCAGATGTTCGCGGCGTCGGCGAACCCGATGTTCCGGAAACTGAGAAGCGACATCATTGCTTCGTGTTCTTCGGGAGTCTTTTCGTTCCATTTGGCTGAGAAGGCACGGTAGTCGAGCTTCGGGACCGCTTGGAGGAGGGTTTGTGGACGTGAGCGGATGATGTCGGGGAGCTTTTCGTGACCGAAGAATTCGATGAAGCGCTTGGCGCGACCGTACCCGACTCCCTGCCCGCGACCGATGCGCTCGATGTATTTTCGAACGCCTTCGGCGCGTTCGGGTCCCCAGATTTTCATCTCCGCGACGTTTGCTTGTTGGTCGGTCGTCATGTGAATGCCCTAAGGGCCCTTGGATTGGATCGCGATGCCGCACGATGCCACGGAATGCGTCGGGGCGCCTCGCGTGGCTCGGCGAGGCTTCGGCTCGCGGAGCGCCGTTTTTAGAATTTGTTGGAGATGAACGCCCTAAGGGCCCTTGGATTGGTTGGCATCGCAATGCACTGCAATGCAAGGCACAACATTGCGCTGCTATGCGCATGAATTATTCTGCTGCTTTTGCCTCCTCGACTCGTGCCCACTTCTCGACGACGAAGCGCCCGAAGATTCCCTTTCTCTGTGGTCGGAAGTCTCCGAGACCGATGCGCCGTCCTGCCTTGTCCCATAGTTCCCGGATCGCGTTCTCGCCGATCTCGTCCGTCTCGATTTCGATCTGCGCGGAGAAGGCCCACCGATCCCATCGCGGGCGACAGATTGCGACAGCTTCCCCACCGTTTGGGTTCGTTCCCTTGCGGACGTCTGGCTCCCATTTCGCTTCTTGTTTCAGATCATCCGGATCGACGAGCATGATGACAGGGGTGAGGAGAGACATGAACCCCGGCAAGAGCGTGCTCTTGGCGGTGGAGATCATGCGCTTGCCGTCGAGGCGGATGAAGGCGCCGGCCGAGATCAGGCAGGACATCAGGTTTTCGCCCGGGACGGCGCTTTTGCCGCCGTGGAGGTAGACCTTCTCGGACGCTTCTTCGCGAGGCGTGCGCGTCGTGCCTATGTTCGCGGCTTTCGGTTTCTTGATCTTGGTGCGTAGGCCTTCGAGCGTGGACTCGCTCATCCGGTTGCACAGGAGCGGCGTGATTCCTCGACACGTGAGGTTGACGATCAGTGACATGGTTTGTTTTGCCCGTTAGGGCCCTTGGATTGCGGTGCTTTGCTTGGCGCCGCCTGGCGGGACTACGCGGTGCCCAGGAGAGCATTGCGAGAGGCAGATTACGTGTGTCTTGCTGTTACGTCAATTCGCAGTATTAGCCGACGGCTTGGGTTTCGATGTCTGTCTCTGGCCACGTTTCGCCTGTCCACTCCTCGTAGAGCTTCGCGGCGGTGACCATGCGCCGCGAGCGGAAGGACTCTTCCAGCTCGAACTCTTCGTGCGTGCTGATGAACCTCGGCGACGTGGTCCCGTTGTCGTCGGGGCTGTGGTGGTGGACGCGCTTGTGCATGATCTCGCGTTCGCCTTTCTTGGGTTTTTTCCAGAGGGCCTTCTTGCCGGTGCGCGTGAGGATGATGGGGTCGAAGACGAAGTCGTCCCGGATCCCGACGCCGGCTTTGGGCGCCTTCGCTTTTCCCTTGAGCGCTTCGCCGCGGATGAATTTCCGGAGTTTCTCGGCGTTCGGTTCCGGGGACCCTTTGTGCACGGTCTTGACCTCGTTGCCCGTGGCAGGGTCAAGGACGAGGTAGAGTTTCGGGCCGTGGAACTCGCACGTGATGATTCCGTTCGGTCTCGCGCGTTCGTATTTGGGCGATTCGCGCTCGTCGTCGTATCGCTTCTTCTTGAAGAACTTGTGCCGATGTTCGAGGCGTGAGAGCCGCTCTCTCTTCGCCGCTAAGTCAAGGTTCGGATCCTGCTTGGCGCCGAGCACGCGTGCTTCGTGTTCTTTTTGGTATTGGGTCCAAGAATCTTCGTATTTCTTGAGCTGCTTTTGACGTTCTTCTTCGGTGAGGCCGTACTCGAGCTTGAGCATACCGAGCTGCTTCTGGTCGACGATGTCCTTGATGATCGCGTCGCAGTAGAGGCTGTCGGTGTCGCAGTACGAAACGTGTTTTCCTTTGCCGTAGAGCCCGCGTTCGACGCGCATGCACATGCGCCAGAGCACCATGCGCGCGCGAGCGGTGATGAGGGCGCCCCATTGCGGGACGAAGAAGGGCGACTCGCGGTACTCCTGAAGAGTTCCCCAAGGCCAGCTAAAATCGTCGCCGTCAGGTGGGTTCGGGTTCGTGGGAAGCCACCCGGCCGGTCTCTCTTGGGTGATCTGGAGACGCATCACGCGCCTCTTGAGTGGGTTCTGGAGCGTCTTGCCGTAGAGGCCGTTCATGTTGAGCTTGAGGAGCTGCTTCATCGCGCTCGATGTCGCGTTCTGGCGCATGTCGTAGAGCTTCTCGACGAACTCGCGGAAGACCGGCTCGCCGCGGAACCACACCGATTGGCGAAGGGTCACGAGGTGCGCGCCGGGGATCTCGAGCATCGCGCGAAGCTCCTCGTAGGCCCACCACCCGTAAATCCCGTCGCCCACGGGCCAGAAGAGGATCTCGCCCCCGTCCGAGTCGCGGACGACGGGGAGCGGCGGGAAGTAGGACTCCGGTGTCCGATCGTCCTGGGGGATGGAGACGATGGCCTCGACGAAGCCGCACCTCTTGATGCGTCTGAAGCTGTCGAATCGGTCGAACTGGAAGTCGTCGAACGGTTGTCCCGTTTTTGGATCGGGCCCGCGGTCGGCGCCGACGCGGAACGTGGCCTCGAGCGTGGCCATCTCGATGCCGTGGGTCTCGACGAGTCGCCTCCATTCGGGTTTTTTCCTGGCGAGGTCGAGGACTTTTTCCTGTTGGAGCCTCCACGCGCTCGCGGCGAGCGTGAGCGCGCTGCCCGGCTTCGCGTCCCTCGTTTCCCTCGGCGTGAGGTTTACGTACCGCTGCATGGGCCCGACGGGGACGGGCCCGAGCATGGCATAGGGATACAGTGAATTCACGTCATAACAATAACCTTTGTCTAACTTTTGTCGGAGCACGTCGACGTGCCCGCCGTGCCGGAACCCGTTCTTGCCGATGGCTGCGAAGTGGAAGCACCCGACGGGGTAGGTCTTGCAGAGTCGGTGGAGGCGCCCCTCGTGCCGCTTCAGGAGCTTGCGGTGCTTCTCGAGGTTCTCGCCGGGCGCTTTCCCGCGGGAGGTCCCGCAGCTCTGCGAGCACGTCTCGGTCCCGCACGCCCGGCAGAGCATGCGGCAGCCGGTGAGGTGGCGGTGCCTCGGGATCCTGTCTTTGAGGAACTGGCGTCGGAAGAGCGCCATGGAGCACGCCGAGGCCGTCATCTCGAGGGTGCCACCGAGCTGCGCGATCAAGGTTGCGAGGGTCGTGACGAGCTGGACGCAGATCTCCGTGTCGCGCCTGCAGTAGGCCCGGTAGTCGGGATCATCGGGCGGCGGTGGGTTCGTGACGTCGATGTCGCTGATCTTGTGGAGTGGCTCCCCCGTCACGGGGTGTTTGAGGTCGAAATCCTTGGCGGCGGCGTCGAGACTCGAGGGCACGAGCCGGAAGGAGTCGCGCAGGAGAATGACTTCTTTCGGGTCGGCCTCGTAGACGGTCTTGCTGCGGAGGTAGCGGAGTGCGGCCGACGTCTCCCTGTCGATCTCCCCCGTGGGTTCGATTCGGCATTTCTTCTGGAAGGACCGGAGGGCTTCCCGGGTGCGCTCGTCGATCGTCCCGAGCGCGGCCTTCTTGATCTTGCTGCCCATGATGATGCGGAGCGTCTCTTGGGCCTCGGCGACGCTGCAGAGTTCCCCGCTGGGTCCGAGCCCTCGTTCGAGGAACCCTTTGAGCCAATAGTCTTTGGAGCCGGGACCCTCTTTCTTTCTGGGCTGGTGCTCCGGGGGCGCTGAAGCGAGGGAGGCGGCGAGCATCTTCTGGATGCTCTTTTTCGTGGGTTTCGGGTTCTTCCAGACCTCGGCGAGCTTGGAGAGTTTGACTTGGATGTGCGTCGCGCCGGAGAGGAGAGACTCGGCCTTGTAGTTGAAGCGCTTCCCGAGATCCCTTTTGAGCTGCTCCCGCTCCGCGTCGTCGTAGACCTCGACGACGGCGTCGTTGATGGCGGCGACGTCGCGACCGTGGTTCGAGAGCCAGCGGAGCGCGAAGTTGAAGTCGTAGCCGCCGCCGAAGTGCGCGTACCAAATCGTGGAGAGCGTGGCGCACCCGTCGCACGGGCTTCCGTCCTTCTTGTGGAAGCCGCGGTCCCACCGGCATTTGGAGGTGTGGCGGCCTGGGGCGTGCGGGCGGCGGAGGCACCCGGCGCACGGGGTCCCGTCCTCCTTGGCGTTCTTCCTCGAGGAGCACTCTTCCGTGTGCTGTCCTTTGGCAATATAGCCTTTTGACACTTTTGTTTTCTGGAAGAAGCACGGGTGCGCCATGAGGAAGCGCATGGTCCTGTCGATGCAGCCGTCTGGGGCGAGGCAGCGCGCACGTTCGCTCATGACGATCAGGCTCCTGCCGCCGTTGAGGAATTCGACGTAGCGGCCGCCTTCCTGGCGGGTGCCGCCGAACATCTGCGACTCGTCCAAGTTCGCGACGTAGTCGATGTATGCGTCGGGGATGCGGAGCGTGGAGAGCTGCGCGGCGATCCAGTGATCGCCGTGCTCGGGGTTGCACGCGGGGCAGTCCTCGCACGCGGGACATCCGGGGGCCCGGCAGCGATCGGCCCGGTGACGCTCGCTGCACGTGTGCTCGTAACAGTGGGCTTCGATGTCCCAAGCGCCGAATGCCCACTCCTTGGGGGGCTTGGGGACGGGTTTACCCTGCTCGTCGTAACGGAGCTGCGCCGTCCGCCTCTTCTTGATTTCGCCAGTGACCGGGTCGGTGAACTTCTCGATCTTGACGACCTTCTCGTAAGCAACGCCGAGCGGCTGAAGGAGAAGCGGCGGTTCGTCAGAGATGCTCGTGAGCCTGCCGAGACTCGTCTTCGGTTTGCGTTTGCCGTCGAGCCGCCCGAGGTGCGTGATCTTTTTCTGGTGAGTTCCTTCGGCGGCTGTCATTGCGCCTCGACGTCGAACTTGAGCTGGAGGCTCTTGACGTAGACGACGGGAAGACCGTCGAGGATGTCGTCGAGGTGGTTGTCGAGGCGCTCGAGGATACGGTCGAGGGCGATTTTCGGGTCCTCACCCTCGGCGACGGTCTCGAAACCTTCGAGGCCGCGGATGTCGGTCGCGGCCTTCGCTTTCTTGTTCTTGATCGGGTGGGTGGAATATCCGCCGTATTTGCCGGCGTCTTCCTGCCGGATGAGGATGCGGATCGTGCTGATGTAGATCTGGTAGACGCGGAGCGGTTTGCCGTTCTTCTTGGCGCGCGTGGCGAGGACGTGCCGTCCCGCGCGCAGGACCTTCTCGATGACGGCCCTTCGGCCCGCGCCGCCGTCGCCTTGCACGAGGTACTCGCGAATGTGGACGGACTGGACGAGGACGTCGCGGCGCCAGTCGGCGAACTTCTGCCGCAGGACCGCTTGGACGTGCTGCGCGCGGTCTTCGAACTTGATGCGCTTGAACCCTGCGAAAGTCCCTTTGACCTTGTGCTGTTTGCCGGTCTTCGGGTCGATCCCGTAAAGCTTCCCACCGTTCTTGGCCGCGATTTTGACCGCGTTCTCGAGTTGGTCTTTCGCGGTCTTGATTCCTTTGCGCTGTGTCTCCTCTTTGGTTTTCTGCTTGGTCTCCTTCGCCTTCTCGGTCTTGCTGGGGAGCTTCTCGGGCGTGACCTTTTTCTTCTTGGCGGTGGCAGCGATGGCTGCGGCCCTTTCCTCGGGAGGTAGGGCCGCGAGGGCCTCTTCTCGAGTGATGGGCTGCGCGCGTTTTGCGGGCTTCGTGGGTTTCGCGTGTTTGGTTCGCGCCGGCCGCTGAGGAGTCGGTTTTTTAGGTTTTTGGGTTTTTGCCTTTTTAGGTTTCGCGCCTTTACCTCGCTGGGCAGCGGCGGCGGCGGACAGGGCTCTCGCGAGGGCGGCCTTGGAGATGAACTTGCCGCCGCGTCTCGGCCGGCCACCGCTGAGCGTGATGCCGAGCTTCTTGAGCAAGCGAGCCTTGGCGTCGCGGGCCTTTGTGTTGCGAGTCTTCGCGCTGCGGGCCCTCGCGCCCTTCTTGCGGGGTCCGCTCACCGGCACTCCGCTCGGAAGGCTTTGCGGTGAAGCCGCGATGCCGACTCTTGCCGAGAAGACGCCGGAGGCGTCGTTCCCGAGGTTACTGCATTGTGAAATCCATGCGCCCGGAAGGTTTCTTGGCGAGCGGAAGAGTCAAGCGAAAAAGGCTTGCAATGCGTTCGGGAAAAGGTAGCCTTCGTAGTGCGCATGGGAACGATGCGCCGCCGGACCAGACACATTACGCCTCTCAGGCTGCAACCCTGATGAGGCGTTTGGCGTTAAGGGACGCGAGATCTGGCTTCCGACAGTGACGAGGCCTCCTCAGGTGGCGGGGCCGCGATGGGTGTTCCGCTCACCATCAGCATTTGTACCACTGCCGGCAGGCGCATGGGTAGGGGGAATGGGCGCCGGCGTGGCGATCTTTTCGTTTCCCCGGCCAAGCTCTCGTAGTCGCTCGTGCATCACGAGGACGGGAGCGTGCGGCCGCCACATCCAGCACTCAGGACATTTTATTCCTTGAAATTCTCGTAGCGCGTGTTCTTCGGCGATGTCGAGGGACGACCGACCGCCAGTGACGTCGCGGTTGACGCGCTCGTGGTCGGCTTGGGCCGTGGAGAAGGTGCGGTTGCAGCCCTTGCAAGAGGGCTCTGATGCCGGCGAGGTTTCCTTTTGTTTGGCCTGCTGGGAGGCGACGATGAACGGATGCTGCTTGGCGGCGTGGTACTCGTTCCAGACCTGCATGGCTTTGGAGAGCGTGGGAGAGATCCTTTCCTGCATCGCGGTGAACGGGGTGTTGGTCGCGGAGGCTTCGTAGTGCGCGACGAGAGCTTGGTCGACGGTGGCGGCGTCGCGCTTGGCGGTGGCCGTTCCGATGAGTTGCAGGACGGAGTCCATTTTGAAGTAGATGCGGTTCTTCCCGCGGATGAACCCGTCGATCGTTTTCTCGTGGTAAGCGCGGCGGAGGGACTCGTAGCTGGTGAGGTTCTCCACGCCCGCTTCTTTGAACATGTGGATGGCCCGCGCGAGGGAGACGCCTTTCATCTCGGCTTCGCGCTTGGCTTGTGCGGCGCGCGCACGAGGTCCTCTTGGCAGATGCTCCACCGCTGCGAGTACTTTTTCGCGGGATTCGGCGTCCGGCACCTTGGATTTGGCCGATGGGTTCATCATGCACTGAAACTACTTTGTGTAATGGATTTCGCAATGAGAACTGCGGAAAAGACGGGGAATCATTTGGCATAGGAATGCAGTATCTTGTTCTCGTTGGTCTCTGACAGGTGATGGGTTAGGTTTGCAGCATGCCCGTCTATGAGTTCGCCCCCCATACCCGCCGGGAAGTGACCGTCGGCATCGCCCAGCACCTCGGACTCGACAAGCCCTCGCCGCCGAAGGAGCACCGCGGTGGCGAGGAAGAGGACTGGCGGAAGATCTTCCGGATGAGCCTCATCCATCGCGACGAGCGCGGCCACGAGCACGCGGTGGCGGAGTGGGACGAGCGCGACCTCTACGCCAAGGGCATCAGCATGGACACGATCGTGCACGGCGTGGAGCTGGCCTCGTGCCGCGACGCCGCGTACCAGCCGTACGGCGAAGTCGTCTACGTGCTCTCGTTCCACGGCAAAGACCACCCGAACCGCTCGCGCTTCATGTTCAAGATCCAGGGCGGCCAGGAGGTCCAGAATCTGGCCATGACGCACGGGATGATGGGTGGCAGGGACGGTATGCAGGCGTCGTCGCTCGCGGAGCGGCTCATCCCGGACATCCTCAAGTACGTCGACGGTAAGGAGGAGAGGCTCACGAGGCGCGAGGTGCACTTCCTCGACACGATCGTCAAGCAGCTCGCGGCTCGTGACGAGATCATCCAGCAGTACACGGACCGCGAGACGAACCTCATCGAGATTGCGCGGAACGCGGACGACCACGCCTACGAGCGGAACAAGAAGAGGAAAGAAGAGGAGGCCGACGAGAAACGAAAGCAGGAGCTGATGGACCTCGTGAAGGAGCACGGTCCGAAGGCGATGCCTCACATCATCGGCGCCTTGAAGCGTCTTAGCGGGGGCGGCGCTGCGCAAGAAGCCCCGCAGGGTGCGGGATATGGCGCGGGATACGGCGAGGGCTACGGGGATTGGTATGGCGGACCGCCGAAGCCGGAAGGACGCAGGCCCTCGCAGCAAAAGAAACGGTCCGAGCAGCCGGAGTCGGAGAAACAGACGAACGGGAATGCTCGCGGCCGGCGTGAAGACGCTGAAAGCAGCGCACGGGGCGCTGCTGCTGAGGATGAGAAAGAGAAGGGACCCGAGGGGGAGGCAGGAGAAGGCGGCGACAGTGGGGAGCCTTCGATGCTCGATCAGATCAAGCTTCGCGTCGCGTTCGACACGTCGCGCTTCGTGATGCTTGCGCAGGGTCGGAGCAAGCTTGAGGCGATCCACGGCGCGCTCTCGAAGACGCAGTGGGATCTCTTCTTGGAGATCAAGAAGGTCGTGGAATCCGAGGACCTCGATTCGAACGAGAGCGTCCAGAAGGTCGCTGATCTTGCTCTCCAGTTCGGTATGGCCATGAAGCTCGATCCCGAAGTCGGGGACAAGCTTCTCGAGGCGCTCGACAACATCACACGGCTCGCGCTACTCGAACTCTCGAAGTTGCTCGCGATCTATTACGAGCAGCTCCAGAAATCGTAAGATGTCGGGACAGGAGGACGGCGATGGACTACACGGGAACGAAGCGTGAGGGTTCGGAACGGAGCGCCTTCTTCGAGGAAGTCTGCTCGGCGATCATCTCGAAGGTCCACCCCGAGGTGCGTTATAACCCTCGCACCGGGCACCCCGACGATCCGAACCCGGCCGACGTGGTGAGGAACTGGCGCCTCGGGGGTTATTACCTCGCGTCGTACTTCTTGCCGACGCGCCGGAAGCGGACGCCGCTCGAGCTGGAGTCGTGCATCCAGGGCATGCGCCAGCGCCTCGACGAGTACGAGCAGGAGCTGGAGGAGGCGAAGCTCGGGCAGCTCGAGACCTTCGATATCGGGGCGAGCGACAGGGTGGAGGCACAAGCTGAGAAGCTCCTCAAGCTCGCGACGCACCCAGGTACTGGTCCCGCTGAGGCGTCGGCCGCAGCGCTCGGGCTCGTGAAGAAGATCGGGTCCTCGGAGCTGGCGCTGCTCTCCTGGGAGCGCGTCCGTCACTTCGCCAAGCGCTTCCAACAAATGGAGGAGCTTTTCGAGATGATCCGGAAGGAGAATCCCCTGCTCTTCATGTACGGTGCGAAGGACCAGATCGTGCGCAACCGCGGTGGGGGCCACCACTGAGGATGCTGCAAAATGCAGCATTTGGTTCATCACACGCATACCAGTTGCAGTCGCTTGAAGTCGGATACATAATACCGGCATGAATGCTGCATCTCTCACGGCGAGTCTTTCTCTGTCCCTCCTTTTTTCGTTCACGGCAGTTTTCGGCTGCTCCGAAGATGTTTTCGAAGGTGCTGATGATGGTGGTGATACTGGAGATGTCGTTGCGGATTCCGGCGACGCGGCTTCCTTTGATGGGGGCACCGAAGCGGGTTTCGACGGCGGTTTTTCGGACGGTTCTGCGGTGGATTCTTCCGGCAGTGACGGTTCGAGTGATGCCGCTCCATCATTCAAGAGAGTCTTCGTGACTTCGAGTTCTTACGCCGCGAATTTTGGAAGCCTGGCCGCGGCAGACGGGGATTGCGCGAACGTCGCGAGCGGGAAGGGCCTCGGGGGAACTTGGAAGGCGTGGCTCTCTTCTTCGACGTCGAGCGCTGCGTCACGCTTCTCTCATTCGCTCTTGCCCTATGAGCTTCTCGACGGAACGCTCGTGGCAGGAAACTGGACGGCTCTGACGTCTGGAACGCTCGCGCACGCGATTGATCTCGACGAGAATATGGTCGTCGAGAACTCCTTGGGTGTTTGGACCGGAACGCTGAAAGACGGTTCGTCCTCGGGAGTGAAGACGGACACGTGTGATGACTGGACCACGGCGTCTTATTCTTGGTTCGGATTTTACGGTTTCAGCAATCACACCGATAGCGGCTGGTCCCTCGCAAACAACGACAATTGCGGAGCGAAGTACTCGCTTTACTGCATCGAGCAGTGATCTAGAGATGGCTTGGCTGGGGAATCTTTTGTTGCTGGTCTTTTCGGTGGGATTCGCGCAAGATCGGTCTTGACTCCGATGCCCGTTTAGGTGGCGGACGGCGGCAGTCGATGCGTTCGAGTTTCGAGTTTCGCCTGCACGAGGTCCGCCACCCCATGAACGGAAATAATCGAGGCACGATCCGCTACCCCCACTCGGAGCAGCACGGGTACGTGCCGCCCGGCCCCGTCTACTTCCAGACGAACGATCACGGACAACTCGCGCCGCCGGGGTACGCCTTCAACCAGGACGGGGTCTTGGTCCAGCTTCCCTATGAGCCTTGGAGCGAAGGCCCGCAGATGGCTTGGGAGGACCCGAACAATCCCGTCTACCTCGAGTACGCGCAGGGGAGGATGACGATCGAGCAGCACCCGCAGGCCGATCCGACGCCGCCTACGAGGTACGGCAAGCACACGTCGATTGGGCACGTCGCGCCGGTGACCCACGAGGACGTCACGCTCGTGCCGCAGAGCGCGTACCTCGAACGGGACGGCGACATCATCCCGCAGCAGGACGAGGGCACCGGGAGCCCGATCATCTTCGACATGCCGGCGTCGCCTGCGCGCACGCGCTACCGACTCTCGAAGGAGGTCACGGGCTACGTCGAAGTGGAGGCGCCGCTCGCGGGCACGAACTCGCCGCTCCTCGTCGTACCGGTTGGATCGGCGGAGATAGTTCCTCCCGCAATCTCCCCCGTTGCCCCGTTCGGCGGCGCGGTGGTGCTCGGGAACTTCCAGTTCGGGCACCTCGGCGGCCAGATCGCGAACATCATCGCCGACGTCTTGCCCGGCACCGTGGTGAAGGTCCCGACGGTCAGCTCGTTCATGCGCATCACGGCGCGGATGGCGCCCCGCTATTTCGCGCACGTCGACGCGGGAGTGGTCCCGAACATCACGCGCACGTACCTGCTCTTCCCGGGCGGCCCGCCGCTTACGAACGATTCGTTCTCGGATTTGCCGCCGAACATCATGGAGCTTCAGGGCAGCGGCCCCGGGACCATCGTCGCGGCGGGCGCGCAAGGCGTCCCGGTGAGCACGTTCGGTTGGTGCGCGCTCGGCTTCTCGACGACGCCCTCGATCGACTCGCTCCCGACGCGCATCTTCAACGGGAGCGTCTTGTCGGCGGGGCCCGCGCCCGCGGCTCCCTTCACGAACATCGCGAGCATCCCGATTCCCCACGGCGCGCTCTCGGTGAGGGTCATCGGTGGTTTCTTCAACCCGCTCGACACGCCGCAGGCCGTTCCCATCGAGTGGTTCCAGGTGCTTGACTGGGGCGCGGTCGAGGGTCCTTTCCAGGCGGACACGGAGGAGCCGATCCCGCTCCTGCCCGGCGCGGTCTCCATCCTCGTCTCGGGCGGCAATTCCAAGGGAGCCGGCGCGATCGAAGTGCCCTTCAGTGCCTTCTTCTACTTGAACGTCTGAGATCCTCAGCGTGTTGATGAGGGCTTGATGGTTGAATCCTTTCGTGGGATCGTATCGGCTAGATACGACGAAGAGAGGTACATCGAGATGACGACCGCCAAAGAACTCTACATGAGCCTGCTTCCCCACGCGCTCGCGGCTTACGCGCAGAAGACGTCGGACATGACCTCGGCCAAAGAGATGGCCGCGGCGCTCGCGAACGAGTGCGTCTCCGAGTGCATCCGTCTCGGCATCATCGCCGGGGAGGACGGGCAGGTCGTGTTGCAGCGCGCTCCTTCGTCGCCGCTGCCCGGCACGGCGGGACTGCCGACGTTCGCGCAGGCGCAGCAGCAGGGCGGCGGCGCGCAGCCGCTCGTTCCTCTCGGCACGCCCCAGCAGCCCGCGCAGCATTACAACCACGTCGGGGGACAGCAAGTCGTGCCGCCCGCGGGCAGCGGGTACGAGCCGCCGATCCAGGCCGGCGTCATGGGAACCGTGACGCAGAGCCCGAACCCCCAAGGCTACTCGGCGCTCGGCACGAACGGCGTGATCGCGCAGCCCGAGCAGCGCCCGAACGGTCGCGACACGGTCGTCGCCCCGGGCAACCAGCCGATGATCCCGCAGGTCGGGGGCAACGGAACGATGTTCGTGCCCGAGAAGATCGTTCGATGATGACGAAGAAGGACTACGTCCGCGCGGCGGAGATCTGCCGAGACGACTACGGCTCGGACGAGCACGTCGTGAAGGCGTTCGTCGATTTCTTCACGGGCGACAACCCGCGCTTCGACGTGGAACGCTTCGTCGAAGCGTGCATGCCCGAAGAGCGCGCCGCGCGCCGGCGATGAGCTGAAACGATGACCCCGACGGGGAAGTTCGACTACGGCAAGGCCTCGCTCATCTTGGGCGGCCTCTCGATTGTCGGCGGCGTTGGGTACTGGTTTTGGCAGTTCAGCCGCGCCGAGCAGGAGGCCCGGTACCAGCTCAAGTACCGGGAGGCGAAGCGCGCGATCGCCGAGGTGCAGTCGGTCTTCGGCCTGCAGCCGACGGGCAAGCTCGACCCGCCGACGCGCTCGCTCCTCTCGAGGCTGGCGACCGAGGGCTACGAGATCCGGACTTGAGAGTATTGTGATTCAGTTCATGTCATTGGGATGAGGTGAGCCGTGCGCACGCAGGTCGAGCTGAACGCGAGGAACGTGATGCAGGTGCTCAACGAGCACATCAACACCTTCATCATCGAGCGGAGGTTCCGGGTCCGCGACGCCGTCTCGGCGGGCATGAAGGCGCTCCAGGAGGAGATCGAGCGCGTGAAGCCGATCGTCGTCGTCCCGAACACGCCGCCGCTGCCGCTGCGCGTGAACTTCACGGAGGAGACCTTCGAGGCGCTCTGCAAGCACTACGAGGAGGCCTACGAGAGGCACGACCTCGAGATGCAGCGCGGGAGCAAGGCCGTCGGGCAGGGCGTCTACGCCGAGGTGGTGGACGACGACGAGTTCGCGGCGCTCGGGAAGAACGGCGAGCGCTAAGCCAAACGGCCACGCCTGGAGGGAGCGGGGATCCCGCCAAGCGTTCGGTGAAGGCCTTGCTGCGCGCGGAAAACTAGCAGGACCCCTTCGGGGAGAACAAGCCCTTCGATGGAACTTGGAGGCGGCTTCGAGGAGGCCTTGGAGACGGCCTTGGAGAAGCGGCTTGGAGAGGGCTTAGAGAGTGTTTGCTTTTCGCGCGGCTGTGGTACGCTTGCAGCGACTGCGACGTGATAGGTGCTCGTCGCTTTCGATTCCGAGTTTCTGAAATCGTTCAACACTCAATCGAGAGAGGCATGCACCATGGCTGATTATTCTGCAGCACCGATCCAACCGATCGTGCAGGGGCTCGTGACGACGGTCGCGGGACCGCCGATCGTTTCTAGCTTCTTCGGTCGCGGCATCAGGAAGATCACGCGCGTCTCGGCCGGTCTCTACCGCCTCGTCCTCGATCCCGGCTTGCCCGGGAACGCCGGAGCCCTCGAGCCGCTCGTCGACACGGTGCCGCCCACGCCTCCCGCGGCCCCGGACCCGCGCACGACGATCCAGCTCCGCTCGGGGCCGACGGTCACGGCGCAGGTCGTCACGTACGCGGCTTCGAGCATCGCGCTCGACGGCATCGCACCGCTGCTCGACGGCAGCCTCAACGTGATCGTGGTCACGCTCGCCGCAGCGGCCCCCGTGGATGCGGACTTCGAGATCATCACCTGGGTCGGCGTCGACTCGGCGCAGCTCTAAGGTGAAGTCATGAGCGACTACGCAGCTTCACCGGTCCAACCCATCCTCCAAGGACTCGTCACGGTCATTCCCCAGGAGGTCGGGCTCCCGCTCGTCTCCTTCTATGGGCGTGGCTGCAAGGCCGTCGTGGCCGACGTGACCGGCGTCCTCCTCACCCTCGACGGCGGCATCGCAGGCACCCCCGGAAACGCCGGCCTCCCCGGCGTCGGTGGCCTCGACACGCCTTACGCGAGAGCGCTCGTCACCCTCCGAGGGACGGCAACGACGATCCAGAACAAGATCGTCACGTACCCCACGCAGGGGACCGTTCACGTCGCCTTCCTCGACGTGACCCCCGCCACCGTGTACCAGACGTTCGAGATCGTCGTTTGGCGCGGAGACGCGGGCGTCGAACCGACGACCGCGAACCTCGTCGGTTTCCCGAGCGTCATCTTCCCCTGATTCCCGGTCCTGAAGGGACAGCGTGTCTTTTTAGCACGTTGTCCTTTTGGGTCGGGAGGACAACCCCCGGAGTGACCGGTTAGTGACTGACTACGCCGCAGCAGCCCCCGTCCAGCCCATCGTGGACGGCATCGTCTCGTTCCCGCTCGGGCCGGGACCGGGGAATCCTATTGCCTTCGACGGCAAGGGCGTCTCGGCGGTCGCACGCGGCGCGTCGGCGCAGGGGAGCTTCATCCTGACGCTCGACCAGGGGCTCATCGGCAACGCGGGGGCGGTGCCCGCGGGTCCCGTCCCGCCGTTTCCGCCGGACCCGGACGTGCGGACCATGGTCACGACGTTCGGTATCGGCTCACCCCCGACGTCGGGGATCGCTTCCATCGGTGTGAGCTACATTACGAGCGGCGTGCCGGGCGTGGGAGCGTTCCAGGTCGAAGTCGTCACGACGAATCTGGCCTTCCTTCCTCTCGACCCACTCGCCGGCTTCCAAATCATCGTCTGGCGCGGGCAGGGTTTCCAGGGACGGGTGCCATGACGGATTACTCCGCTAGCACGAACGAACCGATCGTGGAGGGCCTTGTCACCTTCGCGGGCGTCGTCCCGGCGCCGGTTTTCAACGGTCGTGGGATCTCGGCGATCTCGAGGCTGGGCGGTTTTCCGCTCGGCGTCTTCGTCCTGCAGCTCGACGAGGGACTCCCCGGCAATTCTGGCGCCGTCCCGCCGGGAGCGGGATCCTTCTTGAGCCCGAACGTCCGGACCATGGTCACGATGCGCGGGGACCCCACAGTGGTTCCGCCAGTCACGAACATCCAGACCACGGCGGTGAACTACCTCGTGAGCGGCGTCCCGGGCGTCGGTGCCGACAGGATCCTCATCGTGACGAGGACGAATCCCCCAGCCTTCGCGGATCCCGTCGCAGGCTTCGAGATCATCGTCTGGAGGGTCAATGGCTGACTACTCCTCGACCCCCATCCAGATCATCGCGCAGGGCGTCTTGACGATCGACGCGGCCGGCAATCCCCAGATCTCCGGGAGCGGCTTCTCCATCGCGGCGAGGGGAGCGATGGCGACGGGAGACTTCGTCCTCACGTTCGACGAGGGCACGAGCGTCGCGGACGTCGGCTCCGGCGGCATCGTCGACGAGCCCGGCTTCGGGTACTCGACGGGCATCGTCGGCCCGAACGGCATCGACCCGAGGTTCGCACGCGTCGCGCTCACCATGAGGGGCGGGACGACGGCGCCGGGGACGACGACGATCACGGACAGGAGCGCAGCGTTCGTTTCGGTCCCCGGCCAAGGCGCCACGCAGATCCAGATCGGCCTCTTCATCGATCCCGCGACTCCCGCCGACCCGATGGGTGCGGGGGCTCCCAATGCGAACGGCGGCGGTCTCGAGATCGTCATTTGGTACGGCAACGCAGGCCAGCCCGACGATTTCACGCAGCCGCAGTTCGGTCCGCTCTTTCAACCCGTGATGCAGTTTCCCTGAGACCCGAGATGACCTTCTTCCACGCTCCCTACTTCGAGCCCTATCCGCATTCGGAGCCCTATCCTTGGGTCGCCGGGCCGGAGTTCGCTCACGAGTCGGACGAGATGACTGGATTCGATCCGATCTGGCTCACGTACCCGACGTTTGTGGGCCCGCCGCTCATCGCGGCGAAGAAGCTCGGTCTTTTCGACGGCGACGACGAGCCCGCGTCGCAACCCGTACCGCGGGCTTCGTCGGGCGAGTCGCGTCGCGGGTCGCCGGCGCAGCCGAGCGGGAGCGGAGGCGGAAGCGGCGGCCCGTCGGGCGGTGATGATTCATGGGAAGACAGACCGCACCGGGGTCATCGTCGCCACAAGAAGCCGGAGACGGACTGGACGACGTACGCGTGGATCGGTGCGGGCGTCCTCGGTGCGGGCCTCGTGATCGCGCTCCTCATTCCGCGGGGAGGCAAGTGATGTACGACTTTCCGCAGTACCAAGAGCCGTACGACTTTTCGCAGTATGGCGATGCGGCTGGGGAGCAGGTCGGTTGCGGTTGCGGCTCCGAGCGCGTGGGCGCGCGCCCGAGCGGCGGCGGGTTCGACTGGGGCGGCGTCATCGCGGTCGCGGCGGCCGTGGGCGTCCTCGTCGTCGGGTACGGCGTCTACAAGAACGTTACGACGATCGGCCCGGCAGCTTTGCGCGGGGCCAAGCGCGCGATGGAGGAGGGCTGATGTACGGCCATCCCTACTACCGGCAGCCGGAGCCCTGGGAGTACTACGCCTACCCCTACGGGTTCGACGCGCCCGTGGAGCTTCGCGGTTACGGCTCGGATCCCCAGGCTCTCGTCGGGCGTGGTGGACGCGAGCCCGATGGAAGTACGGCGTCGACGTTCCTGAAAGTGGGGATCGTCCTCGGCGGCGCGCTGATGATCTACGCCATCTACAGAGGCACGAAGGCGGCGGCCCCGATTCACGAGGCCGTGGGCGGCGCGGCAGTGAAGATCCTCGCGGCCCGTGGGGGAAAGCTCGGCGGCAAAGGTGCAGCCCTCAGCGAAGGGCTCAGGGCGCTTGGGTCGTCATCGTCGTCGTCGTCACGACCGCAAAGGATTTTCACGGCGCCGAGGGGCGAGGTCGAAGTGCTGCGGGCGCTTCCAGCGCACGGGGACGAGGGATGAAGAAGATGTCGAACCACGAAAACGAGAACGTGTCCGGAGGAGAGTCATGACGTACCGAACAGGACATTTCGACGAGTACGCTGGCTTCGAGGGCGACGAGTACGCCGGCTACGGGGACGAAGACGAGTACGCGGGCGGTTACGGGATGGACCCGATCGGCGCGTTCCGCGCGGGCTACGAAGCCGCGCTCGGGTACGGGATGGACCCGGTCGGCGCTTTCCGCGCGGGCGTGGGACCGTGCCAGTTTCCGGGGCAGATCCAGTACCGCGTCGTCAGCCCGCACGGCGCGGCGGTCTTCTTCGACAAGGCGTTCTCCCAGCCGCTCAGCGTGCCGGCCCTCCACCCTGGCACGCTCATCTGCGGCACGCCGAAGGCGGACCCGAGCGGCATGTCCTCGTACGTCGTCGAGGTCGACAACGGTTACGTGAACGCGCTCGATCTTCAGCAGCTCACGAGCGCTGCGGCGGCGCCGGTGCTCCGGGGTTACTTCACGGGTGCGGACCCGCACGAGGAAGAGCGTCGCCGCGAGCATCGCGAGGAGCATCGTGAGCACCGTGAGGAGCATCGCAAGGAGCGTCGAGAGGAGCACCGGGATCGCGGCTTCGGTGGCGCGCACGGCCGGTGCATGAGCAAGGCGCAGCACGCGGGGGTCGACGTGCTCGCGGCGATGCTCAACCCGATCGCGGCCATCGCGACGTCCCAAGGGATCAAAGAGTGTCACGAAGCGCGCGGGCACCGCGTCGGCTACAGCGACTACCGCTCGGGCTTCAGCGACTACGCGGGTTACCACGTGGGTGCCGCGGCGGCCGCGCATGCGCAAGGTGCGGCCGCTTCGACGGCGCCCCCGGCCGCGCAGGCCGCGGTCCACGCGCAGAACGCCCAAGCGCAGGCGCAATCGGCGCACGCAGCAGCGGCGCACCCGACGGCAGACAAGACGGCTGCATCGAAGGCCGCGAAGACCGCGACCTCGCACGCGCAGAAGGCTCAGGAGCACGCTCAAGCAGCCTCCACCGCTCAGCATCCCGCCGCGGCAGCCCACCACGCGAATCAAGCAGCGGTGCATGCGCACGCGGCTGCGGCTCACGCGCGTGGTGCGCACGCTGAGATGCACGGCGCGCGAGCGAAGACGCCGACAGGTCGTGCGGAGAGGGATCACGCGCGGGACGCGCACGGCGGCGCGGGTCGCGGCGTTGGTCGCGGCGGCGCCGGTCGCGGTGTTGGTCGCAGCGCTGGTCGCGGTCATGGGTTCGGTCGCGGTGCTGGCCGCGGTCATGGTTTCGAGCGCGGTTACGGTCGTTTCGGCCGCCACGGTTTCAGCCGTGGATGGGGTCGCGGTTTTGGGCGCGCGTGGCGCTCATGGCGAGGACGCGAGTGGGGATCGGCACACCCCGAGTGGCGCTTCCACGGGCACCCGGCGTGGCGCATGATCCGTGAGGACCTCATGGGCTATAACGCGGAGTGCGCGCTGAGGAACGATTGGGGCATCTGCCTCAAGGAGATCATCATGACTCCGGGCGGCGCGACCACGTACCGCATCACGCCAGCCGGTGTGCAAGAGGACATCGAACTCGAGCAGGACGAGCAAGGGGCGAACGACACGGCGGCTTCCCAAGGGGAGACCGTGGTCGGCACGGACGACGGTCTCGTTCAGGGAAGCGAGCAAGAGTCGGATGGATCGAAGTCGCCTCCGGAGAAGGACGCGGAGGGCGGCGGCGACGATGCTGATCAAGGGAGCGCGGCGGAGGGAGCGAGCGCGTCCGCGGACGACGCGCAGTCGGCAGATGACGGAGGCGGAGACATGAACGACACGAGCGCGCAGGGCGATTTCGCGGGATGGCAGGACCCGTTCACCGACCCGTACGGTTACATGAATCCCTACCTGCCGTCAGCCTGGGACTCGCATTACCAGTACTATCCGTACTACTACGAGCATCCCTATCACTGGCCGACGCCTCAAACGGGTCCCTATCCGTACCCGTCACCGTACGTCGGAATCCAGAGCGGGCCAGCCATCGTCGGTTGGGATGGGTGGCAGCATCATCACCATCACCATCGTCCGTGGTGGGAGCGCGAGCAGGAGATGGTCGGCATCCAGAGCGGCCCGGCGATCGTGGGCGTTCAGAGCGGCCCGGCGATCGTCGGTTTCGGTGGTCCCGACATCGAGTACCCCGGATACGGCTTCGGAGGGTGGGGCTGGGGACACGGTTTCTGATAGGTAACGATCTTTCACTCAGGTAACATCGACAAGGAACAAGGAGAAGGAAACATGGCACGACGTCACAAGAAGAAGTTCGTCTTCACCGCAGCTCGCCGACGCGCGGCGCTCAGGAACGCCGCGAAGGGCCGCTCGGTCCTCCGCAAGCGCCACGCGCGCCACCGTCGCAGCCGGTAACCCGCATTCCCGAGGTCGGCTCGCGAAGCGAGCCTTCCTCTCGAAGAACCCATAGCAAGGAGAAAAAACATGGCACGTCGTCATCGCAAACACCGTCGCACCGCAGCCCAGAAAGCTGCAACCCGTCGCCTCGTCGCGTGGAACAGGAAGCACCGCAAGGCGCGCCACCGCCGTAGCCGCTGACGGCAGGATGGGGGAGCTGGAGATGATCCTCCAGGAGATTCTCCAGCCCCGTTCATCCAATCGATCTCGAAACAAGACACCAAGGAATCACCTTCGAGGACACCATGACTGACCCGCTCGCACTCGTGCCGAAGCCCGACATCGGGGAACGTGACCCGCGCATCCTGACCCACCAGGAAAAGTTCGGTGCGCCCGCGGAGTTCAAGCTCCCGCTGCACGCGGGACTGGTGGAGGACTACTACGGTGGCGCGGGTCTCGAGGACCCGCACGGCGACTTCGAATACGAAGAAGGCTTCGTGGGTCGCGGCGGCGGTGGTGGCGGTGGAGGCCACGGGGGCGGCGGCCACGGCGGCTTCGGTGGCGGCGGTCATGGCGGTTTCGGCGGCCACGGAGGCTTCGGCCACGGCGGCTTCGGTCGCGGTCGCGGAGGGTGGGGCGGAGGATGGGGAGGATGGGGAGGAGGATGGGGCTGGCCCTACTGGGGCTGGGATCCCTATTACTGGGGCGGGGCTTGGAGCTGGGGCCCGTGGGGGTACGCGGACGGCGGCGCGGGCTGGGGCTACGACCCCGCTTATGGCTACCTCATGCCCACGCCCTGGATGTTTTACGGATTCTGATCTGAGCGTTTAGGCGCTTAGGTATTTAGGGACACCGGAAGTCGGAACAAGGAAACGGGAAAAGATCATGACGACACTGCAAGGCCAGATCGAGAAGATGGCCCGCGACATCACGACGGGGCCCGATTTCTCCGACACCATCGAGATCGCCCTCGTGGGGAGCGTGGTCGGCGGCGTCCTCGGCTACTTCAAGGGCAAGAGCGACGGCGCGAAGTCCTTCGCGATGTGGGGCGCGGGGCTCGGCGTCGCCGGCCAGTACATGCTCTTTCACATGCTCCGCCCGTCCGCGCGTCGAGGCTACGTCCACCGCGTCGGGCAGGGCGGCGCGATGCACGACATCTGCGCGGAGGGAACGGGCTGGGACTCGACGCTCGAGAAATGCACCCCGAGGTTCTGCGCGCCCGGGACGTACTATGACGACTTCTACGGCAGATGCATGTCGAAGTTCGGCGGCAAGCCGGCCCCGGGAGGTCTTCCCGACACGCTCGATGACTGGCGACGTCAGCACAAAACGGGTGCCGAGGCAACTCCGGCACCCGGCGGCCCATGCCCGCCGGGTTTGAGGCGCGATCCGATGACCGGAGCATGCGTGCCCGTCATGATGCCCCAAATGCCGGCGGCAGCGGCGGCGCTCGGCTACTTCACGGGTCGTGGGGGCCGCGGCAGAGGAGGTCGAGGGATGATGCCCGCGCACGGTCATCCCGGTTTCCATCACGGTCATCCCGGCCATGGTCACCCCGGTTGGGGCGGCGGCGGATGGGGCGGTGGCGGATGGGGTGGCGGCGGATGGGGAGCCGATTACCCGGTTCCAGTTCCGGTCCCCGTCCCGATGCCGGGCGGCGACGCAGGTGAGCAAGAATGCTGCGACGAGGACGGGAGTCCACTCCTCGACGCGAGTGGTAACCCGATCTGCCCGCCGGATGAACAAGGTAACCCTGCGTGCCCCGGCGCGGAGCAGGCCTCGGGGGACTTCTACACGGGCGCCGTGAGCCGCGGGGGCTACCGCGGCGGCGGCGGAATGCCGTTCGGGCCCGGTCCCTGGCCGACCCAGTACGCGGCGCCGCCGGACGTCAACAACATGGGCGGCGGCGGCGGCGACATGGGTGGCTTTTAGGCGCATGGCCCGCATGGGCGGGTGAACGCCCGGACCTGGAGAAGCTCGATGGCTGAAGAAGAGAAAGAACAGACGAGGAAGAGTTCGGCGAAGAAGCCCGGCAAGCCCGGCCGCCGGGCCCCGGAATCGATCTGGTCGAGCCTCGGGCCGGCGAAGGGCAAGCCGGAGAGGGCGGAAGAGAAGGAAGACGAGGAGAAGGAAGAGAAATCGTCCTTCACTCTGAAGTCCTCCCCGTCGACGCTCGCCGAGACGCTGAAGGACATCGAGGCGGCGGCGAAGCGCAAGGCCGAGCGCGCGCGCGAGATCAAGTCCAAGGGTTCCGAGCTTCGGAAGTCCCGTCTCGAAGAGGCGCGAGAGAGGCTCGCCGCCGGGCCCCCGGCTTCCGTGCTCAAGGGGAACTCTGGCGCCCTCAAGGCGGCCCTCCGTCGCGGCCAGATCAAGCAGATCTCCCCGCGCGGCGGCGCGAGTCCCAAGTCGAAGGACACGGAGTCGGTCTTCACGGTGTCGGGGACGAGGTACGCGAAGACGGACCTCTACAAGCCGACGATCTCGGACAGAGCGACGGCGCTCAAGCACAGGGCGGGAGAGTCCGCGACGAGCTGGTGGGACAAGCACAAAACGCAGGTCGTCATCGGCGCGTTCGGCGTGGCCGCCGCGATCCTCGCCTACAACGCCGTGCAGAACGCCCAGGAGCGGAGCAGGCTCGCGGCGCTCGCGGCGCGCAAGGGCCATCGTCGCAGCACCCACCGGAGTGGGATCCTCACGGAGATGCCGCGCGGGATGATGGGCGGCTGGTACGAGATGGCACCGGGCGCGGAGGAAGCTTCCGCGCGGGCACAGATCGAAGCGATGTACCCGCACTTCGAGACGAGCGGCGACTTCGAAACGAACGGCGACTTCGAGACGAGCGGCGAGTGGAGCGGGATGGATCCCTTGGCGCTCGCGCAGGTCGTCTCGCCGTCCGACCAGGGTTTCGGCGGGTGGCCGGACGTCCAGGGCTTCTACGACAGGTCCGCGATCGAGTCGCAGCACTACCAGCACCCCTATTCGTACCCGTGGTGGACCTGAGGAGAAAAAGATGACCGACTCCCCCCTCATCACGAACGCCATGAAGGGCGCCCTCCTGGGCGCGGCACTCGGATACTTCGAGATCTCGATCTCGAGGCGTCCCTCGGCGGAGCAGAGCGTGCTCCGGTACGGCGCGTATGGCGCCGGGATCGGCGCGCTCATCACGCTCTTCTTCGAGTCGCAGAGGGCGTCGCCAGGTGCTGCACCGATCGTCGTCGTGCCGCCTTCCCCCGTCGTCACGAAAGGCTACTTCGCGGGCTCTCCGCGCCCGCTCTATCACACCCAGGATGCACGCGAGCATCGTCGCTCGTAGGAGAAGAGAGTCATGTCGAAGAAGACCACCACGGATTTCGTCCTCATCGCCGCCGGCGTAGGCCTCTGGTTCGTCGGGGCGAAGACGTTCGCGGACTACCACACGAACGTCGCCGAGGGCGTGCACGACGACTTCCAGCACCGGCACGCGACGGCCATCGGCAGCGTAACGACGCTGAGCGGGATCGCGCTCGCGGTCTACGGCACGTACCGCGTGAACCCGACGTGGGGCAAGTGGATCGGCGGAGGTCTCGGCGCCGTCATCCTCTACAACGCCTACAAGCACAAGGCGGGCGAGCCGCTTATCTCGCTCTCGCCGTTCACGCCTGGTCGACTCCACGCGTAGGCGCGGGACCTGAGCTGAGGTACAATCAACTTCCCTACGGGATCACCTGAGCCCGCACCGCACGTTTTAGATAGACGTCCACGAGTCCAACAAGAGAGAAAGAGAACACCATGGCATTCGAAACTTCCGAACCCCCGTTCCTGCGCCACATCAACGGCCTTCGGAACGGCATCAACCGGAACGGCATCAACCGGGGCGGCTTCAACGTCGGGGGCAAGAAGGGCTTCCTCCACGATCTCGAGCGCCGCGTCGACAAGCTCTCGACGACGCAGCTCGTGCTGCTCGCCGCGGGCGGCGTGCTCGTCGTCGATCACCTGATCGCGCCGAAGGGCATGTCGTTCGTCAGCCAGGCCTGGGAGAAGGTCTCGCCCGGCGGCGCGCACAAAGCGCTCCCGCCCCCGCCGCCTCCCCCGATCCCCGTGATCCCGCCACCCATCGCCGCGAAGGGCATGTACGCGGGCGCGAATCAAATGGCGGGCTGGAATCGAGGCATGATGCCTTACGGTCCGTGGGCAGTCCGCGACCCGATGTTCCAGTACGCGCACGCCGCGCAGCGCCACAACTGGGGCGAGCGCGACTGGTACGACTGGGAAGAGTGAGAGGCGTCCCGTGGAAGGGATGACCTACCCCGAGCTGGCCGATCTCGAACGCGACCTCGGCCGAGGGCCGTGCCTCGTCCAAGGCGCGGTCTTCGGCGCGTGCGTCGGAGCGATCATCGGCTGGTTCAAGGGGAGCCGCGGCAACGACTTCTTCGAGAACATGACCCAGGGAGCCATCGCTGGCGTGGGCGTGAACCTCGCGGACTACGGCTACTCCCAGTGGCTCGCGGGCAGGGAGAGGTCGGCCCTCAAGTCGAAGCTCCCGAAAACCGCTGGAGAGTTCACCGGCCTCGCGCCTTACCCGCTCTACAGGCAATCGCTGACCTACCCCTGGTCGGAACACTGACGAAGGAACGAAGATGTCCATCCTCGCGAAGCTGAAGAACATGCCGACGGCGTACTGGGTCGTCGGGCTCGGCGGAGCCGCGCTCGGGATCGACTACTTCGTCGAAGGGGAGAGGTCGGTCGTCTCGTCGCTCTACCGCGGCGTGTTCGGTGGTCGCGGGGAAGGGACGGCGCCGCAGCGGAGATCACTCGGCGCGGCGCGCCCGGGCGTGCCGGCGCTCGTCCCGGCGATGGGCGCCCCGCGCGTCTACTATACGGCCATTCCGCCTTTTTATCCGTATAGGCACCATCATCCGTCCCGCTTCGGCTTCCGCGGTTCGCATCCGCACCCGCACTGGGGTGCGGCCTGGCCGCACCACACTCATTACGGATGGGAGAGGTGAGCAGACCCATGAAGACGCGAAGCGGGTTCATGCAAGGGCAGCGAGTGACGAAGGAGCGACGCTGATGTCCGAGGATACGAGCGGAATCATCGTGGTCGGGCTCGTCGTGACGACGGTGGGCGTCCTCGCGATCGACTACGCGTTCTCCGAGCCCGGGGAGTCGTACGTCGATCGGATCACGAAGAAGATCGGCGGCAAGAAGAAGGACGAAGAGGACGCCGACGCCGAAGCCGAAGAGAAGCAGGATCGGGAGAGGCGGGAGCGCCGCCGCATGCCGCCCGAGCATCGGCTCTCCGCGAAGCCCGCACCGCCCGCCCCGAGACCGCGCGCGGTCGTGAGGCCTCCGGTGAGGCGTGCCGCGCAGCAGCCGCCGTCCGGGGAGCAGACGTTCGTGCCGCACCGAACGGTGACCCCACCGCCCACGCCCCGGACCGTCGCGCCGCCGCCCCCGTCGCCCGGGGGCTCTGACGTCGTGCGCGAGGTGCAGGCGCTCCTCAACTCGTTCGACCTCCACCAGATCCAAGGGAAGCTCAAGGCGCACGGGTTCCCGAGCATCCCGGACGACGTGCACCTGCCGCTCTACGTGGACGGGATCCTCGGCAAGGACACGTCACGCACGCTGGCCGTCATCCAGCAGCAGCTCGGACTGCCGGTGACGGGATCGCCGGATCCCCAGACGGTGCGCACACTCCGCGAGCATTCCTACCAGCTCCACCACCCCGTGGCTGCAGCTCAATCGTCGCGGGCGCATGAAGACGAGGGATTCGGGTCCCGGGTTTTCCGCGGGCTCCAGGACATGTTCTCGGGGGACTCGCTCGCGGATCACGTCGGCGCCGAGGGCGATTGGAAATCGGAGACGGTGTCGCTTGGGCCCGAAGCACAAGCGGTGATTCAGAAGATCGTCGACGCGGGGAGCCCGCGTGAGAAGCAGTCGCTCTCGAAGCTCTTGAAGGACGCCGGATTCTCGGCGGCCTCGGACGCGATGGGAGCCGGCGCCGGTGCTTCGCGCACGGGCTTCTGGGAGTTCCCGCCCTGGGGAGGTCCTTGGGGGAGCGGCGATCCTTGGATCGACGCCCTGGAAGGCCCGGACTTCGGACCGTGGGGCACTTGGGGGTTCGACGGTTACAGCTACAGTCCTTGGAACTACGACGAACCGAACTACATGGGATGGTGGACGCCGTTTGGATGATCTCTCCTATGCATCCCTACTACGCAGACGATTGGGGCAGTGACTGGGACGAGCCTCCGGCCGATCCCTGGTCCTTCTATACGCCCATCCAGCCATGGGACCTGATGGAACCGATGGGTCTTGAGTGGTCGTCCGAGTCGTACCCGTACGATCCTTCGTACGAAGAGATCGTCGCCCTGGTCGAGGAGATCGCGATCAGCTTCGTCGAGCGCCATGCGCCGCTTCCGCCGCCGCGCCCGAACGTCCTGGCGTTCATGCCGGAGACCATCGTCGGCTGGAGCCCGCCGCCTCACCCGGTGGACGTCGTCGTCAGTTTCGACCCGCGTGCGAGCAAGAAGGAGAAGGCAGCCGCGGTCCTCCTCGACTATTACCACGACGATCAACTCCGCTCGTGGGCCGACGACGGCAACGTGAAGAAGTGTTTCATCGGAGGCAGCGACCCGAAGAAGGAGGACCACGACCCGCTCCTGCTCGTCGCGGCCCACGCGGACCCGCACCACAAAGTCTGGAAGTGCCAGGGCGTGAGCTGGAAGAGTTTGGACGACGCGGTGCAGGGCGCGATCGGCCGACGGACGAAGCTCGGTCCCCTTCCGAAGTCCTCGTACGACCTCGGGCCGAACAACACGAACCCCGTCGTCATCTACTACTACGACCACAACACGATGAAGCGGATCACTTATCCGCCCGCCAGCATCCCGGAGGCGCTGCGCCTCTCGATGACCTCGCCCACGGCGCACTACTGGGCGGCCTACAGCGGGCCGAACGACGCGGCGAGCGTCGACGCCGGGCTCGACAAGATCCACACGCTCCAGACCGCGGACCCGCGCAAGATCAAGATCGAGCGCGAGAACCCCGGGTGGAAGAACAAGGAAGCCCTGAAGAAGATCCTCGCGAAGTACGCGAGCGAGTTCCAGCACAGCGGGGATTGCCCGACGTGCAAAGGCACGCTCGGCATGGGATCCATCCAAGCCGGCAGCGCGGGCGGATGGGACGACGAGGGCTTCGATTGGGATCGGGACGTCGCGGGCACCGGCATCATTGGAACGATAACCGGCGCGATCATGGCCCTCGTCACGGCCATCGGTAGCGCTGTGAGCTTCGGCGCATTGGCCGTGCCGCTCGGCGTGGCAACCGCGCTCGTCGTCGCCGCGGTCAATGAAATCGACATGGGTCTCCACACCGGTGACTGGGGTGCCGGACTTGCAGGCCTCGCGACGGCTCTCCTTCAGGGAGGAGCGTCAGCGGCGGGTGCGGCAGGCGTCTCGCTTCCGCCCGAGGCTGTGAAGGCGCTCGGCGGGACCGTGTCGGCCATCGCCACTGCAGTCCGGGCCGGGCAGGAGAAGAAGCTCGACTTCGTGCAGATCTGGGATGAGGCGGCGAAGAAAGCCAAGGGCTACGGCAAGCTCGGAGACGAGGAAGCGATCGCCCTCGCCCAGATGCTGAGTGGGAAGGGTCCGGCTGTCGGTCACGTCTTCATCCAGGGTTACTTGGCAGGCAAATTTCTAGACCTGCAGTCGATCGCTTCCATCGTGAAACTCCTCGAGGGTTACAAAGTGTTCGCGGATCCGCGCATCATCAACCTGGGCATCCTAGGGATGGGCATCGGACACATCGCGAAGTCGCAAGGCGGTTCCGGTTTCGCCCCGTCGAAGTCGGCAAGGGCGTCCAAACCGAGGGCCGCGCGTCCGGCGCACGCGACGAAAGGTGACTTCGAGATCGAGATCGGTTTCGATCGTGAACCGGTTTCCGACCTCATGTCGTTCGTGCGTGAGGTGCTCGTCCCGCGTTACGGGATCGGAGGCGCGGGACATGTCGTGGGCCTCTCGTGTCCCGAAGGTTACGACGTCGTCTCGTCGGACCACGGCATCGCGTGCGCTTACCGCAGGAGAGTGAGCTGTCTTGGTGGACATACGGACTATGCAGGTCGATTCGTGTGCACCCAGCACGATTATCCCGAATGCCCGCGAGGCATGACTGCGTTGCCCGGTAAGCCCGAAAACTGGTGCTTCCCGGTTGAGTCCGGGCCGACGTTCTCGGGTGCAGGACATTTCGTCGGTGATGGACCACTCCCACCTCCTCCCGTGTCGCCGCCGCCCGACTTCGGGCCGCTCTCGCGTGGATGCCCCGCTGGTTCGTGGTGGGATCCCTTCCAGCAGATCTGCAGACCCGCTCAGCCGCTTCCACAGCCCTCCCCTAGGATGGGCGGCGCGTGATACGACTACGATGACGAGCACGAGGTGACGACGATTCCGATCCGTTGAAGACATAGATGAGATAAGCGCGCTGATAGGTGCAGTTCGCTCCTCTACGAGTTTCCATGCAGGCGCAAACGCGTCCGCGGTTCCTTTAGGAGAGCAAGCACCATGGCGGTCACATTCAATACGGGGACGGCAACCCCGATCATCGGCGTCGAGACGACGGTCGTGTCGATCGCGCCGGGCACCCCACTCGACAACCTCAGCGTCTATTTCGTCGGTGGCCAGGGCGGCGGTGGAGGGGCCCTCGAGCTTGCCCTCTATGCGACCGTGGGCGGCACGCTCACGCGCGTCGCGCAGGCCCGCGTCATGGGAACGTCCGATCCATCACTCATCGAGTGGCAGTCGATCGGCAGGGGCGCGGGGGAGAGCGAGCAGGTCGATGCCGGTGGCACGGCGTACACGATCACGATCCTCGATCTATCGGGACAGATCCCGACGCCTCCTCGTGGGCCGGTGACGATCACGATCGCCGGCGTGGACCAGTACGACACGGCGCCAGACGCGAACTTCTCCGCGGTGCTCGCGATTGCTCCCGCGGCCACTGCGTCGCTCCCGGTCTTCGCCGGGTATGCGCAGCTCATGGACGTCGCGATCGACCAGACGCGTTTGCCGCCCGTCACGGTGTCCATCACGGCCGACTGCGGAATCGGGTCGGTCTTGAACACTACGGTCATCTCCGTCGAGATGTCTGGCGTCGACACCGACATCGCGTCCGTCTTCCGCGGCGTCGTGCTCCCCGTCGCGACGCGCTACTTCGTCAACGTCACGAACGACGGAGCAAGCGCGATCGCTGTGACGACGACCGGGGTCACGTACTCGGTCTCCATCACCGCGGGAGGCGTCGTTGCCTTGAACGGCGACGTCATCGGTCCGTCGAACGCGAACACCGTCATCAAGTGGGACAACGTCCCGCTCCTCCTCGGCGCGGCGCCCGGCTTCGGTGTGCCCGCGGACGCGGCGGTCCCGATCTTCGACACGGGTCTCGGGGTGTGGCGCACCTTCGCCCTTTCCGGCGACGCGACGATGACCGACGCGGGCGTCGTCACGGTCAACCCAGCTTTCGTGAACACGCTCGGCGGTGACGTCATCGGCCCGTCGAACGCGAACACCGTCACCAAGTGGGACAACGTCCCGCTCCTCCTCGGCGCGGCGCCCGGCTTCGGCGCGCCCGTGGACGCGGCGGTCCCGATCTTCAACGCGGGCCTCGGGGAGTGGCGAACCTTCGCACTCTCCGGAGACGCGACGATGACCGATGCGGGCGTCGTCACGGTCAACCCGGCCTTCGTGAACACGCTCACCGGGAACGCGAACGGACCTTCGAATGCGAACCGGTTCCTCTCGCTGCTCGTCCCCGCGGCGAACGCGGATGTCGCCATCCCAGCTCCCCAGGGCTGGTGGTTCGTCGGGTTCAGCGGCCTCACCGCGCCGCACCAAGTCCTGCTTCCCGCAGCGCCGGTTGCGGGTGAGGTGGTCGTCGTGACGGACGAGGACGGCTCGCTCGCGACGCAGACCTTCAACGTCAACGGCAACGGCAAGACCGTCGAGGGCGTCGCGGTATTCGCGATGAACGCTGCGTACCCGGGTGCGAACGGCTCGATCGCGCTGCAGTACGACGGCGCGAAATGGGTCATCTTCGCGGACTACGCGCCGAACGAATCGGGAGCGGTCACGCTCGCCGGCAACGCCAACGGTCCCGCCGCTGCCAACACGGTGCAGTACTTCCCGACGTCGACGACGGACGCGGACGTCAACGTCGGAGCGCAGCCTCACCCGCACGGTCTCATCTACGAGGGGCTCAACGGCCTCACGGCGAATCGCACCGTGACGCTCCCGGCCGCGCCGACGAGCGGCGACGAGATCGTGGTCAAAGACGAAGACGGATCGCTCGCGGGGTTCAACATCGTCATCAACGGCAACGGAAAGAACATCGACGGCGCGCCGACGTACACGATGACGCTCGCGCAGAACGGCCAGTTCGGTTCCGTGACGCTGCTCTACACCGGCACGGCTTGGGCGCTGGTCTGACGAAGTCGGAGGAACCATGTACGACTCGATCATCGCGAGGAGCCCGTCGATCATCTACCGCCCCGGGGGCGTCGTGGGCGCCCTCGTCGTCACCACCTGGGCGCAGGTGCAGCAGTTCATCGCGGAGCGCCAAGGCACCGTCGTCGTCTACGTCGACGACTCGATCGTCTCGCCGGCCCTCGTGCCCGGCGCCTCCGGCGTCACGGATTGCCAAGGCCGCGTCATCATCATGCCGGCGCTGGCGGACGCCGTGCTCTTCGCGGTCCTCCAGATCGAGCCGGGCGCGACGCTGCAAGACCTCTACAAGGTCGCCGGCATGGAACTGCGGTGCAACCCGCAGAACGCGACCCGCTCGCTCACGTTCACCTCGCCGAACGGTGGCTTCCTGTTCATCAACGACGGGGCCATGATCTCGAACGCCGCGACGGCGACTCAACCCGCGATCGATGCAGTGGCCGGCAAGTTCACGACGATCGATTTGACGGGCGAGTCCCTGCTCCTTCTGAACGCGCCTGCCGTGCCGCTCGTGGATATCGCCGTGGGAGGTGAGTTTAATCTCTTTGCGTTCGACGCTTGCACGATCGCAGCCGGATACGCGTCGGGTTTGGCTGGAGGAACGGTCGCGCTCGTCTACGACAATTCTTCTGCGAACGCTTTCCCGACGCCCGGAACTCCGCCGGCGTTGCCAGGGTTCGCCGGAACGTACCTTCCAACGAACACGGACAACATTTGGGCGCAGAAGCCAATCGATGGGGCGACGTTCAACGCGCCGGTGGACGCGCAGCTTCCGATCTTCGACAGCGCGACCCAAAAGTGGCGCTCCATCACGATGAGTGGTGGTGCGACGATCGATCGCGACGGTGTCATGACGGTTGCTGGCGGTGGCGCGCTCGTCGGTAACACCAACGGCCCCACGGGTGCGAACCGCTTCCTGTCGCTCACGCTTCTCGGCAACGACGCCGACGTCAACGTCGTCGACACCGAGGGCTGGTACTTCGTGCGCATGACGGGCCTCACGGCGAACCGCAACGTCACGCTGCCAGCCGCGCCTACGACAGGGATGGTCGTCGTCGTGAAGGACGGAGACGGGTCGCTGTCGAACTTCAACATCGTCATCAACGGCAACGGCAACACGATCGATGGTGCGGCGACGTACACGATGACCGGCGTCCAGAACCTGCCGAAGGGATCGGTGAGCTTGCAGTTCGACGGCACCGCACCGAACGCGGGCTGGTTCTTGTTCTGAGAGGAGAACGAAAGACATGAGCTACAGACCAGCCGTCACGATCGATCTCACGTTCCTCGTCTCGACGATCAATGTCCTCGCAGCAGCGCAGGCCGTCGGGCAACTGCCGAAGGTCGGCATCGTTCCGATCAAATTGAGCGGATGCGGTGGCGGCGCGGGTGGGGGCGGAGGCCAAGGCGGTGCGGCCGGTAACGGCGCCGGCGGGGGCGGCGGCGCGCTTTACCACGAGACGACCTTCGACTTCGATTTGTCGCACCGACTCGACATCGTGATCGGTAACGGCGGCACGCCCGGCAACGGCGGCGCGGCTGGCAGCGGCGCGGGCACGCGAGGCGGTGACGGGCAGCCGTCGTACGCGCAAGATTTCACGACGGGTACGATCCTCGGTTCGCTTCACGGCGCGGCGGGAGGCGGTCCGAATCAGTCGACGGGTGGGCGCGGAGGCTCGAGTTACCCGGGCGAAGCGCTCTATGCGGCGCCCAGCCCGAACCCCTCGCTCATTCCGCAGCACTCGGGAGGTCTGCCTTTCTCGAGCGGATTCGCCGCATCGGGTGGTCAAGCGGCTGCGGGCGCAGGCGTCGTCGGTTTCCAAGCGCAGTTCGGGTTGAACTCGCTCGGCGTGACGGGCGGTCCGACGACATGGGCGGGTGGTGCGGGCGGTGGAGCTGGTGCGGGTAACGGCGCCGCCGGTGGCGGCGGCGGCCCGGGTCCATTTGGAAACGGAGGCGCAGGCGGCACGCCTACAGCAGCCGGGCCTTCGGGCAACGGCGCCCCAGGCGCAGCGAACACCGGCGCGGGAGGAGGCGCCGGCTGCGGCGGAAACACGGCCGCAGATGCCGGTGGCAACGGTGGAACGGGTGGCTCGGGCCAGGCGCGACTCGTCGTCCTGATCTAGGAGATTTTCGATGTACGACACCATCCTCGCGAAGAGTCCCTTCATCATCTACAAGCCCGGCGGCGTTACGGCCGGGCTCGTCGTGACGACGTGGGCGCAGGTGCAGGAGTTCATCGCGTATCGCGAGGGCGCGGTGATCGTTTACGTCGACGACTCGATCGTCTCGCCCGCGTCCGTGCCGGGAGCGTCGGGCCTCACCGACTGCGGTGGACGCGTCGAGATTCGTACGGCGTACTCCGATTCGGAGGCTAGCGCCGTGCTCCTTGTCCAGGATGGCGCAACGCTCCGCAATCTCTCCATCATCCGCGGGGCCGAAGTGCAGTGCGACACGCGCGGCGGAACGCCGGCCCTCGATTGGACGGCGGCCGACGGCGGAAATCTTCTCATCAAGGACTTCGGCTCGCTCTCGAATGCAGCGACAGCGACGCAGCCAGCGATCACGATCGCTGCCGCGACAACCCTTTTCCTCAACATGGAGGAGGGTGCGCTCATTCTCAACGCCCCGGCCGTGCCGCTTTTCTCGGTCGCAGCGACGGGCCTGCTCCAGGTTTGGGCGCTCGACGCGACGGACCTGTCCAGTGCGAATCCTGGTTTCGCGATGGGAGCGGGCAACGTTGCGCTGAATTACGACAATGCATCTGCTCATTTCTTCGGCGCGGCGAACTTCTTCGTCCCGCCACCGCTGCCCGGGATCACGGGGACGTATCACACGGTGAACGTTGACGCGATCCTTCCGAACCCCGGTCCGCAGGCGCAGGCGACGTGGTTCATCGATCCGCAAAACGTGACGGGCCTCGCGGACGACGACAACAGCGGCATCGATGCGACGCATCCCGTCCTGACGTACAACTTCGGCGTCGCTCGCAAGTGGACGACCTACTCGCCGATATTGCGTCAGGACACGACGCTCACGTGGCTCAGCTCGCAACCTGTCGGTACGGCCGACCCCATCGTTATTTCGCCAGTGATGGTTGGAAGCGTCCTCACCTTGCAAGGTCCTTTGGGTCCCGCGCAGCTTCTCCACTCTGGCGCCCTCGCAGGGGTCGTTCCGAAAAATCGCGCAACGGGCCAACTCCTCGCGGCGAACCTCGGTTTCGCGGTGACGACGAACATGCTCGTGAAGAACACGACGGCCGGGAAAATTTCGTTCGCGTGGGTCTACGTGCCAGGCACGCCGGCCGAGCTGACGCAGCCGCTGAATCCCGCGACGATGCCTTTCGACTTCTCCACGGTCGTCAGTGAGGTCGACACGTGGGCCGACGGCGATACGTTCGAGATCTATGCGCCGCTTCAAGCGGACTTGGTGTCGCTCTCGTGCACGGTCGTCGAGTACAACGCCGGGTTCGCGGACCCCGTACAGGTCTATCACCTCGTGGGCTTCTCGGCCGATGGCGCGCCGGCAGACACCAACTTCACGATGGGCACCAACGTGACGCTCGTGGAGTCCGCGTTCGACTCTGTCGTGGAGTACCCGATGCCGGTCGACGATGAAGGCGCGTTCGCGTCCAACTGCTTTTTCGGGAGCGGCTTGCAATGCAACCCCGCCGGTTACGGCGTCACGATGAACGGCGGCGCCGTCATCGCGGCACCCTTCGCGTCGGCCATCGTCTCGTGGTCGCCTGGACTCGACGCGATCATCGACGGTACCGCGTCGGTGGCGATCCTCGGCAGCACGCCGGCTGTGCAGCTCGTTGCGGATGTCTACTTCAAGGGCACGACGCACGTGAGCGGCTCGGCATTCTTTCGCGGCATCGCTTGGGGTCCAGGATCACTCGACGGGCTCGGTTCAAGCCGCATCGGTTACACCGCGCCAGCGGCGACGCGTTTCCAAGTTCCCACGCTCCTGCTCAACGGCCAGGCGAGCGCGAATGCGTTCAATCCGACCACGGGTCTCTGGTCGGTCCTCATCCCCATCACCGCGGCGAATCTCGACCTCGCTTTCGGGGCGGGCGGATTTGGGGGCCTCGCGACGAACGTCGGCGGTGCCTCATTCTCGGGCCAAGGAACTCCGTGAGAAAGGATCGCCATGCCCAACCCCGGTGACGTCCCCATCTTCGTCGGTCCCGAATGGAAGCCTGGTCCCATTCCTGGATCAAGCATCCTCTCCGAGCAGACGATCGCCGCGAGCGGCGCCTTCGTCCCGACGACGGTGGACGTGCTCGTCTTCGTCGACACGACGGGTGGCGCGGTGAACCTCACGCTTCCCGCGCCCGCGGCGGGCGTCGCGACGCGCTACACGTTCAAGGACAGCAAGCAAAACTTCAACATCAACGCGCTCACGCTCGTGCCTCCGGGCGCCGTGCTGATCGAGGGCGCGAACGCGAACTTCCCGATCAACGCGCAGGGCGCGCACGTCACCGTCATCTCCGACGGCGTGAATTATTTCGTCTGACGGAGGCGCACAGGTACATGAGCAACACGGTCCAGAAATCCTTCTTCGGCGGCGCCGGCCTCACGATCACGTTTCCCGCGGGCGTGCACGAAGCGACGTTCAAGGGCATCGGTGGTGGTGGAGGCGGCGGAGGTGGTGGCGGCACGGACGCGGCCGGCGGCAACTCGGGCGGAGGCGGAGGCGGCGGCGGAGCGGCGGTCATGGAGGAAGTCACTATCCCTGTGATCCCGAATCGCTTGTACAACATCGCTCTCGGCGCGGCGGGTGTCGGCGGAGCCGGCGTCATCAGCGGAGCCGGCCAAGACGGGACGCCCGGCGGCGACACGATCATCACCGACTCCGTCTCGGGTTTCATCCTCGCCGCATTCCGCGGAGGATCCGGCGGCCACGGCGGATCGAACATCACCACGGGCGGTTCGGGTGGCGCGGAGACGACGGTCGCGTCGCCCGGCCAAAGCGTCTTCGACACGGCGGGTGCGCTCGTCGACGGGACGGGAGCTAAGGTGGCATCGCCGATGTGCGGCGGTCGCGGCGGCGACGCTGGAAGCAGCGGCTTCAACGGCGGCTTTTCGTCGCTCCAAGATTCGACGATCATCGGAGAGGCCGGCCAATTCCTCGGCGGCACGGGCGGAGCGGCCGTCGCGGTGAACGGAGGAGGGGGCGGCGGCGGCGGCGGAAGCTCGTTCGGCCCGGGCGGCAACGGCGGCCACGGCGGAGCGGATCAAGGCGTGAACGGCAGTCCGCCTCCCGGTGGGGCGACGGGCACGGGCGGCGGCGGCGGGGGCGGTTCGTTCGCGGACGGCGTCTCGCGGCCGGGCGGCAACGGGGGCAATGGCCTCACCGGCGCCCTCTTCGTGTTCTACGAGAACGCGGCATAGAAAAAAAGAGAAGAGCCAAGACCATGAGCTTCAAGGGCAAGACCGAACTCTTTTCGTTCACTACGTCTGCGGCGGACGTCTTCGCACGGTTCTCGTCGCTCGGGATCGTCCAGGCGACGGTCTCCGGCTTCGGCGGCGGTGGCGGCGGCGGCGGCGGCTGCGGCGGCGAGAACGCTCCACCCGACACGCCGGGTCCCGGGGGCGGTGCCGGCGGCGGTTCGCTCCTGAAGTCGCTCGACATCGAGATCGATCTCTCGCACCGCATCGACGTCGTCGTCGGCGGCGGCGGCGCGAACGGCGTCGGAGGCGCGCCGGGAGCACCCGGAGGCATTTTCGGCGGGACCACCGGTGGCTCCGGCGGCACGACGTACCTCCTCGACTTCACAGCGAACGTCGTCCTCTGCGCATTCGCGGGAGGCAGTGGCGCCATCGGCGGCACGAACATCATCAACGTCCTCACCCCCGGCGCGGGAGGAGTTGCCTTCCCGGGGAACAACGCGACGTCGACCCTCTCGAACACGTTCGGCCACGTCGCGGCCGGCGCGCCCGGAACGCTCAGCGGCGCATCGTCCTTCAGCGGGAACACGAACGACTCCGCGATCAACACGACGCCCGGTGCGCCGCTCTGGCCGGGCGGCGGCATCGGTGGAAGCCCGGTGAACGGGGGCGGCGCGGGCGGCGGAGGAGGCGCGGGCGTCGGAGGCCCGGGCGGCGCGGGAGGCACCGGCGTCGGCAATGCTGACGGCAATCCCGGGACTTCTGCCGGCGCGAACACGGGCGCGGGCGGCGGTGGCGGTGCAGGCGGCGGGGGAGGTTCGAATGGCGGCAACGGCGGATCCGGTGGAAGTGGCCTCATGGAGGTCCTCATCACCTTCTGATCTGATAAGACGTATAGAAGAGGTAGTAGGAGAAGTATCATGACGATCTGGGTCGGCTACGACGGGACGCTGAACGACGATGAGGGCGACGGTCCCGCCGCGATGTGGGATCCGATCGAGATGCTCTCGGAGGAAGAAGACGCGCAAGGATTCCCTTACCGCGTTGGACAGGAGAGCGGAGGGTTCGACTTCTCGAGCTTGGCGAGCGCCTTCGGCGGAAGCGGCGGCTCGGGCGGGGCAGGCGGAGGGATGGACCTCGGCCAGCTCGGTGGAACGTTCGGGAGCGCGCTCGGGAGCGCATTCGGCGGTACAAGCGGAGCCGGGACGGGCAAAGACGTGGGTTCCGCGATCGGGGACATCTTCGGCTCGACGGCGCAGGGCGCGCAGCAGGGCGGCATCGGCGGCGCACTCGGCAATTTGGCCGCGAGCGTTGTCTCCAAGGCAGTCGTCCCCGCGATCTCGAGCGCGGTATCATCAGCGTCGAAGGCCCCGCCCGCGCCTCCTTCAACGTCACCCGCGACCACGATGCCGGTGTCTCCGCGCAAACAGGGAAAAACGCAGCGAGGAGTGACGGGGCCGGCGGGACGAGCAGCGGGAAGGCGCCAGAGCCACGCGATGGATCCGAAGGCGAAGCTCATGCTCGTCCTCGGGCACATGGCGAAGAAGTACGGCATGACGCCCCCGCCGTCACCGTCGAGGGCCGCGAAGACGGCGCAGGCTTCGGACGGCGGGACGACCTCTTGAGAAAGAGATGACGATGGCAAGGACGAAAGACTTCTCGGGTTACTTGGTCGGCGGCGCGGTCGCCGCGGGACTCGCCTACCTCTACGCGAAGCGCGGAGGGTCGGGCCCCAAGGTCGCCGGATCGTTCCGCGTCGGCGACCTCGTCTCGGACGTCATCGACTCGGGCGCCGAAGCACTGGACGACCTCACGGCGTCCATGCACCGTGGAGCTTCGTCTTTCGCGCGGCGCCCCGCGCAGAGGCCCGCCACGCGCTACGCGGGGCCGCGCTACGAAGCGCCGCGCCACGAGGCGCCGCGATACGAGGAGCGCCATCGCGCGGCCCCGCCGAGATCGCTCCCGCCGAGGCCGCGCGTCGTCGCGCAGAGGCCCGTCAGACCACATTCCTATGCGCCTACATTTCCATTCAGCGGCCCGCAGTACGGCGGTCCGCAGTACGGCGGCCCGCAGTACGGCGGCCCGCAGTACAGCGATTCGCAGTACGGGGTTCCGCAGTACGGCGCGCCGCAGTACGACTCGTCGCAAGTCACGTACCGTCCTTACCCGATGCCGGGGGCGGCGAAGCCGGCGCGCCACGTCGTCTTGCCGGAGCAGACGTTCGTGACGCCTGCGGAGCGGGCGACCCCGATCGCCAAAGCGGGCAAGCTCGTGAGCAAGATGATGGGCGGCACGCCGTCGACGCCGAAGGGCGGTCCCGACAGCGCGCTGAAGGAAGTGCAGATCATCCTGAACAGGAAGCGCAGCGCCGGGCTCGACGAGGACGGAGTCATGGGTCCCCACACGAGCGACGCCATCAAGGCTTTCCAGGGTGACAGCGGCCTCGACGCGACGGGGGTCCTCGACAAGAAGACGCACGATGCGATCCTCGCGCTCTGGGGCGAGGCAGAGAGCTGGACGCCGGCCTGGACGAGCGCGCCGCTCCTCGCCGACAAGCAGCAGATGTCTCAGGAAGGCTTCGACGCCTTGAATGCCATGAGCCACGAGTCGCAGCAGAGTCTCGCGTGGCAGTCGTTCACGACGGGCAAGACGATGGAAGAACTCATGAAGGGCTGAGGGCTGAACCCCTCCGAGGAGAACGACGATGGCGACGAGACCGATGCCCGACTTCATCCGGCAAAAAATCGAAGAGCGGAAAGCCGAGAAAGCCGCACGGGAAGCGGAAGAAGCCGGCGAGGAGCCCGAGGCCGAAGAGGACGAGGACGAGGGCGAGGGGCCCGAAGGCGAAGAGTCCGAGGACGACGAAGCGGGCGAAGTGGAGCGAGGTCCCGCTCCGCTCCGGAAAAACGGTCTCGCGGCGCTCCGGAAAAACGGATCGCCCTTCGCGTCCGCGTCGACCTCATCGTCCGCGCCTCGGCGCCGTCGCCGCTCGTTCGATCCCGGTCGCTCGTTCGACGACGCGGCCAAGTGGGTGATGAAGAACAAGGTGCCCGTGCTCATCGGGCTCGGCGTCGTCGGGCTCTTCTGGCTCGCCTCGAAGGGCAAGAAGACCGCGCCACGATACGCCTACGGCGTGAGGGGCACATTCACGGACCTTGCGGCGAAGATCGGCCAGCAGAGCGACCCGCCCTGGATGCCCTCCGGGAGCGACCTCGACGTGAGGACGGTGCAGTTCTACTTGAACAAGATCGCCGGTGCTGGCCTGAGGCAGGACGGAATCCTCGGCAAGCAGACCGCGGCGGCGTTGAGAAAGTTTCAAAGGGGAAACGGCCTGCCGGAGACCGGGGTCATCGACGACGAGACGGGCAACGCGCTCGAGTACTTCTTCTTCGCGACGTCGCCCGTGCCGCGACTCAAGGCGAGCGCGGCCCTGTCGCCAGAATCGATCTACGCGTTCGAGCCGGTGACGTACGCGCCGTACCCGATGCCGGGAGAGCCGGTGACCTACTCGCCCTATGCGATGCCTTCGTCGCCTCCGCAGCAGAAGGTGACGTACTCTCCTTATCCGACGTCACCTGCAAGGCGAACTGCGTCAAAGGCAGTTGCTCCAAGTCATGTGACTGGGATTCAAAGCACGAGCATGTACGACCCGAGGTTCTATGACTACCCGGACTACGTGGAGGCCTATTGGGACCCGATCCCGGAATGATTTCTCCTAGGAAGGGCTTCCTTTCCCGAGGAAAACGAAGGGCTTGTAGGCCGGAACGCTTGTGATAGGCTCAGGGAGAACTGAGATGCTCCTTTCAGACGCGAACATCAACACGCTGAGTGAGAAGTGGCCGCGCCTGGCGCACCTCTCCGGCCCCAAGGGCGAAAAGACGTTCGGCGAGGTCATGAAGGCCATCGAGATCGTCGGCGTCGGCGGAGCGATGAGCTACATGAACGCCAAGCATGCGTCCCCCGGCAGGAACGCCTACGAGATCATGGGCGTGCCCGCGGACCTCGCGCTCGGCCTGATTTTCTCGGGCTTCGCGGTGACGGGCTACTTCGGCGAGCACGCCGATCACGCGCAGAACGTCGGCATCGGGTTCCTCGCGGCCTACGCGTGCCGCATGGGCTCGGTGTGGGGCGCGTCCTCCCGCACGGCGAAGGTCGAAGCCGCGCTCGGCACGGTCCGCGGAGCATTCGCGGCACCGCACCCTTTCCAGCCCGCCGAAGCGGTCGTCCCGCAAGGTGTCCCGCAGCAGTATCCTTGGGCCGCATGATGCGTCCCGAGGTCCGATATCGTTTTTCCTAAGAGGTCGAAGAAGAAGCCTTTCCAGAGCCAATAAGAGTGAGAGTCGAAGCGGAATAGGTGCCGCCGAAGCTTTCCGAAGTTTCACGCGCGGGACCGTCGTGGTCGTGCGCGCTCGAAAAGAAGGAAGCGTGAGGTACCCCATGAATTTCGCAAATCTCGATCGCGTTGGCTACGGAGCAGCTCCGGGCGGTTACGACCGCGTCGGTTACGGCCCGCAGCTCGTTGGCGTGCAGTCCGGTCCCGCCATCGTTGGCGTGGGTCCCGGCGGCGCCCCCATGATGGCCCCCGGCCCCGGCCCCGGTCCGATGGGTCCCGGCCCCGGTCCCGGCCCGATGGGTCCGCGCGGACGCCACCACCGCTGGGCGCCGATCGGTTACGGTCCGTACGGCTACGCGGCTTCGACGCCGTACCCGTACTCGGGCTACCCGCACGTCGTGAACACGCCGCCGACGCAGGTGCGCGAGTTCGTCATCGGCTTCGGTCCGACGGTCATCCTCGCGAACTCGACCGCGATCTTCCAAGCGCAGCCGCAGCTCATCTTCCGCGGCTCGCGCCTCATCGTTCCGAGCGCGCTCGCGAACAACTTCTCGATCAACGACATCCGCGTCGGCAAGGACTCGCAGGCGGTCTCGGCGAACCCGATCCCCGCGGCGGCGTTCTCGGAACTCGCGGTCGGCGTGAACCTCGGCCTCGACACCGCGACGCCGGGCATCATCATCACGATCAGCGTGTCGAACACGACGGCTGCGCAGCAGACGTTCTCGGCGGCGCTCATCGGCACCTCGATGCAGTGACGTCCGACGCGGCGGGCGGCGCCGCGTTCTGGCACTGCGTCGCGAAGGGTGAGCGAGTTCCCGGCTGCCGGCGAAACCGGTCGCCGGGAACATGCTCCCAAAGATATCCGGTCGGTGCTCTTGGAGTGGCTCTGGGAGTTACCGCACCTAGCCCCGGCCAGGGGTCCGGAGAATCTGGCCCGAACGCCCGCCACCTCCCCTTACTCACCTGAGGGTGAGGTGGCGGGCGTCCTCGGTTTTGGAGTTCGGACGAGCGAGAACGGACGGAGCGAGCACGATGTACAGCATTCAAGACGAGCGTGGCGCGACGAAGCGTTATCTGGCGAATGGTAAGCCCGCCGATTCGATCGAGCGCGGCACCTCCGAAATCGGCAAGCGCAAGGGCGAGTTCCTCCTGCCGATCATGACGCGCGAGAGCGCCCGCGAGGATGCGCAGCTCTTCATTGAAGCAATGCCCCAGCTCCCCTGCAAAGTGACGGGCGGGTTCGTGGGCGGCAAGATCATCACGCTCGAGGAACCCTTCGAGTGCGTGCCCGGACAATTCGCACGGTTGCCGCTTCCCCAAGGAACGGATCCGTCGAGCCCCGTGGGACTCTTCACGCTCATCGAGCGCGGCATGAATCCTTGGGCGCCGGCGCCGAAGGCTTGGAAGCTGCCCATGGGCGCGCGCATCGTGAGGGAGCGCGTCCCGGAGAAGATCACCCTCGCTCCGAGCGTACTTGCGCTCTCGAGCACGGGAGTTCAGGCCGGGTCATCGTCTTCCCGAGAAGACTTTTCAGAGATGGGGGCGAACGAGAAGGGGCCCGACCCGATCTCGCTCGCGCGTCGCATCGGGGCGAGCACGACCATCGTGCAGTGGCAGCCCGAGGTCCCGTGCCGCTTCAAGCGCTTCGCGTTCGAGGTCTCCGGCGACGCGGGCAAGATCGTCATGAACGACTTCCGCTACGGCAAGGACTCGCTCTTCTTGTCGTCCGAGCCGCTGCCGCTCTCCGTCGTGATGTCGGAGGGCGCGTTCGGGATCCCCGACGTCGTCAGCCCCGGGATCCTCGTGACGATGAGCCTCTCGAACCTCGGGGCCGAGGAAGCGACCATCTCCGGCGGGATCGTGTTCGAGGCGGTCCCGGAGGAGGAGCTTCGCGCCATGCAGAAGGAGTGGGAGGAGAGGCAGCAGAAGTTCCAGAAGGACCTCGAAGAGAGGCTGACCCATCAGGGCAAGTCAGAGGAAGTCATCTGACATGAATCCGAGATCGAATACGAGCCGAAGGCGAGTGATCGACCGAACGACGGCGCTGACCGAGCGGAGCGAGGGATAGCGATGTACATGCCCAAATTCGAGCTGAGGTCGTTCTCGACGCTCCCCGTGCAGAGGAAGCAGATCGTCCTGCGCGCGGCGCTCGAGTTCCTCGTCGTCGCCGACTGGAACTTCATCATCGAGAACCCGGACCTGCCGTCGCTCTACCACTTCGCGCCGCAGTACATCCTGAAGGTCCGCCCCGCGGGCCTCGATTCCTGGCAGGACATCCCGCAGACAATCGAGCTAAGTAGTGGAGATTGCAAGGATTTTGCCTGCTGGAGAATCGCGGAATTGCGACAGCAGGGGTGGGACGACGTCTACCCGCACATCAAGGTCTCCTACCACCAGGATCCTTACGGCCGAGAGCCCGTGATGACCGTCTACCACATCCAGGTGCGCATCCACGAGACCATCGAGGACCCCTCCGCGATCCTCGGCATGCCCGAGCACGTCACCTACGAGCAGCTCCGGGGTTGAGAGGAAAAAATGTACGACGCAGCTCCGCTCCAGATCATCGCCCACGGCATCATCCCGCTCACGACGGTTGCCGGGGACGTCGACGCTCCGTTCACGGAAGGCGTCGCGCTCGTCCTGCGCGGCGCGGCGGGCGTCACGAGCATCTTCCTCGACGGAGGCCTGCCCGGCGGCGGGGCCGTCGCGCCGAGCGACGTAAGGTTCATCATCTGCCCGTTCTTCAACCCAGGCTTTTCCATCGCCTTCGACGTCGTGGGACCGGTCACGGTCCCGTCGCCGCCGCCCGCTGGGGTCGACGCGGGCACGTCCGTCTTCACGGTGCGCATGCGGGACTCGACGACAGGCGCGACCGTCGACAACTCCTACATGTTCATCATCATGCGCGTCGCGCAGTCGGAGTCGACGTGAGCGGCCCGCTCGCAGCGCTCCTCGTCATCGGCGTCGGGCTCGGCGGCTACGCTTGGTACAGGCACGTCGAAAAGACGAAGGAGCCCGAGACGCCTCCCGTGCGTCATGGTCGCGGCAGGTTCCAAGCTCGGGGATATTTCGCCGGTGCGAGCATCTACGGCGTCGACTACGTGAGCGACGCGGACGCTCGGAGCGACCGGCGTCCCGAGGCGAGGACGTTCCTCGTGAAGCCGTATCAGATCTTCAACCCCGGCGGCGGGATGAGGCCCTTCGAGATCGACGCCGTGGGCCAGGAGACAGGAAGGAAGCTCGTGCTCCCCGGCGAGCAGCCCCCGCGTGGGACACCCAGCGGGAGCTTCGTCTTCGTCGGCCAAGGTTCGGTGAAGCCGCCCGATCCGCGCAACTGCCTCTGCCCCGAAGACGTCACGTACTTCGATCCGCTGAACCCGAAGCTTCCCGAATACAAATGCCCGTGCAGCACGCCCGGGGCCGTGAAGCCGCCCTATGCCGGCTTCTATGCGACGGGACGCGCTGGTAGGCAGCACCATCACCACCGCATGCGCCAACGCGGTGGTCAGGCGCCGATGGACGATGACTCCTGAGGAAAGAAAGAGAAAACTGATCCCATGAAGCCCCTCACCCTTTTGATCCTCGGCGGTGGCGCCTACTACCTCTACGAGAAGGGGAAGAATCCGGAGTGGTCGCCCTTTGCCTGGCTCGCCTCGTCGGGGGACAAGCACGTCGCGCTCGAGAAGGTGAAGATCACCTCCGTGCCGACGCCGAGTCCGACGGTGGCTCTCGACCCCGGCATGTCGACCGATCAAGTCAAGCAAGTCAACGTCGCGCTGACGACCGAGACCGACCCCGTGAAGATCGCCGCCCACGGCAAGGCGCTGGAGCAACTCGGTCACGAGTCGAGCGCGGCAGCGCTCCATGCGAAGGCGAAGGCCGTCGGACAGGCGAAGGCCAAGGGCGCGAGCGACGCGGAGATCCACGTGAAGCAGCTCGAGGCCGCGTCGCCCGCGGCCTCCGGTCCCGTGATGCCGATCGACGCTCCGATGTCGGCCTGCGAGGCGCAGGTCCTCCTGAACAATCTCCTCGGCAGGCGGGGCCATGCGGACGTCGACGGCGTCCCCGTGCCGATCCCGATCTCGAACGCGTTTGACGCGGACACCGCGCACCTCATCCGGGTCTTCCAAGCCGAAGTGAAGCTCCCCGCGACGGGCGTGATGGATGCGCCGACGGCGGAGGCGCTCCGTACGGAGTCGCTCGGCGATCACCATGAAGCCCTCGCGCACATGGCAGGTTGGTGGGGAGAGTCGTGGGGCCACCATCATCACCATCCCCATTGGGAAGAGGAATACGTCGGGCAGGGAACGATGCCGACGAAGGGCGGGGCTTCATGCTGGTGCCCTGCGAGTCTTGACCCGCTCGATCCTCAGCTCCCGATCATGATCGGGGGCAAGCCCATGGTTCCATGCGCCTGCGGGACGCCAGGGGCCACAACGGCTCCGACGGGTCACGCGACGGGTTGGGATCACTGGGCAGGCTGGGGTCCCTTCGCGGCGGGCTACGGCGAGCGCGAGCGCGAGATGCGGGGCCGCCACCACGAGATGCACGGACGTGGCCGCGAGATGCACGGGCGCGGTCACGAGATGCACGGTCGTCACGGACGTTTTGCCCCTGGGCGAGGAAGACGCGAGGACTTCGCACGCATGGAGCGCCGCGAGGAGTTCGAGCCGTGGCGTCGTCATCGTCACCACCGTCATCACATGCCGGAGATGCCGGTCGAGGAAGAAGCGATGCCGCAGCAGATGCAACCGCAGCAGCAGCAGCAGCCGCAGATCGTCTACGTGCAGGTGCCGGCGGACCAGGCCCACGCCGTCGTGCAGGCGCAGCAAGATGCGGGCGACGGCGGCGGCGTCGCGAGCGCAACGCAGCAAGCGGCCGACGCGGCAGATGCGGCGGACGACTCCGCGGACGCAGCGACCAAGGGTTACTTCTCCGGGGGCGGCTTCGCCGACTACATGGGGATGTACAACTATGCAGACCCTCAGGCCCGATGGGATTTTTACCACGGTCACGGCGCGCCCGGTTACGGCACGCCCTGGGAAGGCGAAGAGCCCATCGAAGAATCTTACTTCCCGCACTGGTGGTGAACGATGAGTCTCTCGCTCGAACAAGCCCAATGGCTCGTCCAGTTCATGCAGAATCTCCCGGGGGCTGACCGGGAGTACGAGGACGCGACGCATGCTCAGCGCGTGCAAGCGGCTCACGGCCTCAATGTGCAGCAGCACGTGCAGCCGGAGCACACGGGCTACGTGGAGTACGCGGGCTATGCGGAAGGGGAGTTCGAAGCCGGATACGCCGAGGCTCCCTACTACGACGACGGCTACGACAGCGGTTACGAGAGCTACTGATGGAAAGGTGAGAGGAACGAATCATGGATGAGAGAAACGACAAGACCGAGACGTTGACCGCTTCTGACGCGATCCCCGGGGCAAAGTTTGTGGATCCGCGACCGTCGGATCTCGAGGTCTTCTACAACCTCCTTCCGGGCGTCCTCGGCAGCCTCGCCGCGAAGTCGACGGACTCGCGTTCGGCGAACGCGATGGCGCTGACGATGGTCCGTGAGGCCCTAGGGCAGTGCGCGGCCCTCGGCATCCTCCGCGTCCAGACGCAGTGTCTCGACGGCCAGCTCCTCGCGACGCTCCCCCAGAACGTGACGCCCATGGGCGTGCAGCAGCCGATCCAGCACCAGCCGGGAGGGCAAGGCTCCATGGTCGCGCAGTACCAGAACCACCCGGGGCAAGGCATGCCGACGGCGGGGACCGCGACGGGCGGTGTCGTGCAGCAGTACCCGAACTACGGCGCGCCGCCGGTTCATGGCGGCGCGGGGCCGGGCGGGGGCAACAAGGGCGTGCTCGTCGCAATGTTTCCTAATGGGACGCAACCTCCCCAGCTTTAGGAGTGAGCGGTCTCTTAGGATAATGGTAGGAAAGCGGATAGGATGATGCACGCATGGAATGGACGACAGGAAGAAAGGCAGCAGCGCTCGCGGCAAGCGCGCTCGTGGTCCTCTGCGTCGTCCAATCCAGGCGACGCTACGCGGAGCACAACGGATCGGTCCACATGCTCGATCCGGATCTGCCCCGGGAAGTGCGGGAAGTCGTGACGATCGCCCTCGAGAAGGAACACGACGCGCGCGTGCTCCACGCGCTGGGACAAAAGCTCGGCGCTGCCGGCTACCGCGCGTCCGCGCGTACCGTGCAGGGGCGGGCCCAAGAGATCGAAGGAGAAGCCTGATGCCCTTGTGGCTCCTTCTTTTGCCCGGCGGCCTCATCATTTGGCTTCTCTCCCAGAAGTCGGCTGAAGAGCGCCTTCGCGGCGAGCAAGCGCCGCGCCCATGGCCCCAGCCTAGGACGCGGTTCGACTCGCAGCGGTGGTTCTCGCGCCCAGCAGCGTCGCCGGGTCCCGCGCGTCCCATGACCTCTGCCGACTACCTGAAGCACCTGAACGACGCTTGCGCGGGCGCGCGGATTCTCGACCAGGTGAAGCCCCTCGCGCTTCGCGGCGACGTCGCGGCGCTGATGCGCTCGCCGGGCGAGGTCGCACATGCGCTCGCCCTGATGTCGCAACCGATCCCGACGCTCTTCGTCCAGAAGGATCTGAACGTGCTCGGCGCCGAACCGCCCTTGCCGGAGGACGGCGTGGCCGGCCGCGCGACCATCGAGGCGATCAAGAACTTCCAGGCGCGTTTCAAGTTGGGCGGGTCGTGGCCCGTGGGCCCCGAGACGGCCGTCGCGATTCGGTATGCTGTGGGATGCATTTACTCCCAAGACAAGGCAGGCGCTCACCTCGCTGGCGGGGACGTCTTCGCGGGCCCCGCCCCGATGCTCGGCGCATGGGAGGGATCATGAAAACGAGAGCGACCGCGCTGAACGCCGCACTGCTCGCCGCGGGCGGAGGTCTCCTCTTCCTCGGGGGCATGAACGCGACGAAGGAGAGCCACGAGCGTCATGAGCTGAACAAGCCCGCGGCGGCGGTCGCGCTCGCTGGCGCCGGCGTCATGGTCTACGCGATCTACCGCATCAAGCCTTCGGCGGCGGCAGCGCTCGGGGCCGTGCTCCTTACGGCCGGTTACGTGAACGATCATCGGCGCAGGCTCGGCTTGCCCGATCTCCCGATTCCCGGGCTCTCGCTCGGCGAGGTGACGTCATGAGGCTTTCAGCGTCATGTCGTCGGGCCCCACGGAACGAAGTGAAGAGGGCGTCATGATGACGAAGGAAGAGCGCGAGACCGCGCGCACTTTGAAGAAGGGCCTCGGTCGCATCGACCAGGTGCAGCGTGAGCGTTCGTACGCCGGCGCCGCGATCGGCGGGGCCTTCACGGGCATGCTCGTCGGCTACTTCGCCCACTTCAAGGACAAGGGTCACCGCGAGATCGGCAAGCACGCGCTCGCCGGCGCGGGGATCGCGCTCGTGTTCGAACTCGCGGGCGACGCGATCTTCGGCGGCATGTCGAGGCTCGGTCACGCGATGGAGAAAGACATCGAGACGGGCCGTTACCGCATCACGGAAGGACACGGGAGCGGCCGCTTCGTCGTGCCGCCGGGACAGGCTTACGGCGACCACCTCTTCGACTTCGGCGCCCCTCCGGGTCCTGCCCCGAGGACGGGCTGGGAGCCTTGGGAGCATCACCATCACCATCTCTGGGAAGGCTGGCGCTGAATCATCATCGCCAACGCAAGACTCGTTACACCCGTTTAGGAGAAGAACATGATCACGGAAAAAGAATGGTTGAACAACGCGCTCGTCGGTGCCGCCGTCGGCGCGGCCGCGAGCTTCTTCACGGGGAAGAAAAAGGGCACGCTCCGTCACGCGGCGACCTTCGGCGCGTATGGCGCGGCAGGCGGGCTCGCGTGGCATTTCGTCAGCGGCAAGATGAGCGGCGAAGGCAAACACCTCGTCGGGCACGGGCGCGAGCACATGCCGTACGGCTTCCCGGCTGACTTCACCGGTGGGTACCGCGCGGGTGGTCAGAGCGGGCCCGCGATCGTCGGCGTCCAGAGCGGACCCGCGATCGTCGGCGCGATGGACGGCAGCGACGCGCACCTGCCGTACGGCTTCCCGGCCGACTTCACCGGCGCGGCTTCCTACGAGGGAGGCGGACTCGTCGCGGAGTTTCCGAACGCTCCGCAGCAGCAGCCCATGCAGCAGGAGTATGCGCAGCCCGTGCAAGAGGAGATCGTTTACGAGGCGGAGCCGTGGAGACGCCCGTGGCATCACCCCCATCACCACCGATGGGATCGCTGGGGTCACCGCCGCTGGTGGTGATCACGGACGCATGAGTAAGGAAATGACATCAGCAAGCAGCAAGGAAACGTCATGACCGACTACGCAGCAGCACCGATCCAACCCATCATCAACGGGATCATCTCGTTCGTCGGGGGTGCCCCCGTCTTCACGGGGCGAGGCATCTCGTCGATCGTTCGCACCCCGGGCGGCGCAGCGTTCGGCGATTTCATGCTTATGCTCGACTTCGGCCTGCCTGGCGACGTGGGGCTCGATCCGGCGTTCGCCAAGAGCATGCTCACGCAGCGGGGCACGCTCGGTGCGCTCCCCGGCGGCACGACGATCACCCAGCAGGCGGTGACGTATCCCAGCACCGCGACCGTCCGCGTCGTGACGAGCATCGCGGGCGTCGGAACGGATCCGAACGCACTCGAGCTTGCCGTGTGGCGGACCAACTGATCGAGGAAAGAAGAAGTCATGACTGACTACGCCGCGGCACCCATCCAACCCATCGCGAACCTCGTCCTCAACCCGGCGAACCTGCCGGTGGCCCCTGGAGTTCTTCCGGGAAGCTCGCCGCTTTTTCAAGGAAGAGGCGTCAAGTCTGTCGGTCGTACCGTGAGTGGCGCCGCAGCCGGCGACTTCACCATCACGCTCGACCCGGGGTTGCCGGGAGACATCGATCTCTTCACGGGCGCGGGTTACACGCTCGTCACGCAGCGCGGGACGCTGGGCGCGTTGCCGGGAGGGACGACGATCACGCAGGTCGCGGTGACGTACCCGACGATCTTCACCGTGCGACTCGTCTTCTCCGTCGCGAGCGTCGGGACCGACCCGACCGAGAGCGACGTCATCATCTGGCGCTCGCCTTTCCTCGCCGCTCTCGGAACCCCGATCCCGCCGCCGCCTCCGCCGCCCCCGCCGCCGCCGGTGGTGGACCTCGCCTCGGCAGGCCAGTTCACGATCTTGGCGAAGACGGCGATCTCGAACGTTCCGACGTCGAGCGTGGTCGGAACGAGCCCGACGGGGAACACGATGGGGATCAGTCCCGCCGCAGCGTCCTTCATCACGGACTTCGCGCTCGTGCTCGACGGCAGCGGTCAGTTCTCGACGTCTGCCCAGGTCACGGGTCACGTCCTCGCCGCGGATTACGCGGCGCCGACCCCCGCACTCCTCACGACGGCCGTGCTCGACATGCAGGCTGCCTACACGGCGGCGAACGCTCTGCCGCCGACAGTCGTCAACCTCAACGCCGGCAACATTGGTGGGTTCACGCTCCCGCCGGGCGTCTACAAATTCACGACAGGCGTCACGATCCCCACGGACTTGACGCTGAATGGCGGGCCGAACGATTCCTGGGTCTTCCAGATCGCGGGAACCCTCAACCAAGGCAACGCCGTCACCGTGCACCTCACGGGCGGCGCGCAGGCGAAGAACGTCTTCTGGACGACCGCCGGAGTCGCGACGCTCGGCACGACGGCCGTGGGCGTCGGTATCTACCTCGGTCAGACACAGATCGTTCTCCAGACGGGAGCATCCGTGAACGGCCAACTCTACGCGCAGTCCCAAGTCACGCTCGACCACAGCACCGTGACGCACACGTGAGGAAGCAGAAGAAGTCATGACCGACTACGCAGCAGCACCGCTTCAACCGATCGCAAACCTCGTGCTCACGCCTCTTACGGTGGGCTTTTTCGTGGGCGTCGGCGTCCTCAGCGTCGTGCGCACCGTCGGAGGAGCAGCCGCTGGTGATTTCACGATCACGCTCGACCCGGGGCTGCCGGGTGACGTTGGCCTCGATGGCGCATTTGGGCGAACCACGATCACGCAGCGCGGGACCTTGGGACTGCTCGCGGGAGGAACGACTATCACGGAGTCAGCGGTGACGTATCCCACGCAGAAGACGGTTCGAGTCGTCTTCTCGATCGCTGGCGTCGGCGCCGACCCGGTCGCGGTCGAGATCCTGATTTGGCGAGGCAACTGAAGGGCGACGCGAGGACACCATGACGACGATTTCAGATCTCAGGAAGTTCATGCAGACGACGAAGACCGGGGGCCTCTTCGCCGTGATCGGCGGAGCGTTCCTCTTCGAGAGCATGTCCGATAGGAAGGCTCGCCACGGCAAGCATCCGTTCGGCGTCTCGGACGAGACGGACGCCGCCATCAACACGGCCGGGAAGGTCGTCTCGGGCTTCGTCGTCTTCGAAGGCCTGAAGAGACTCGGATACTCGGAGAGCATGGCCGTGGCCATGGTGGCGGTCGGGGCGGCGGCCTTCGCGAGACGTGATGCCCGAGGTCCCGGTCACGCGGCGGCGGGCCAGCTCCGAGCGGGATGGGAGCCGTGGCGCCACGAGGAGTGGCACCACGAACACGAACACCCCTGGTTCGGTCACGAGCACGAACGCGAGCACTTCCGCCGCTGGTGAGCGGCAGGCTCTGAAGCGCGCGGCACCCCGTCACGGGAAAAGAAAGAAGAAGACATGGCGATCACCGACGAACACCTTCACAAGCTCTCGCTCTTCGATTGGCACCTCGAGCACGGCGCCGACTACCAGAAGTACGCGCTCTACGGCCTCGGGGCCGGCGCGCTCGCCTCCTGCTTCTACGGCAAGGAGAGCAACAAGCGCACGTGGAAGCACGCCGCGAAGTTCGGCGCGGTAGGAGCGGGCGTCGGCATCGCCGCCGTCTTCCTGCTCTTCAAGGCGGGAGCGCTGATCTCGGACAAGAGTCACGAGATCGTCCGGGCGGGTTTCGGTCGCGGCCGCGGCTGGGATCATGGAGGTCGCGGGGGTCGCGAGGATCACGGACGAGATCACGGTTTCGAGCATCGCGGGTACCGCGCTGGAAACGAAGCTGCGCTCGGATACGGGATGGACCCCGTCGGCGCGTTCCGCGCGGGAAACGAAGCGGCGCTCGGATACGGAATGGACCCCGTCGGTGCGTTCCGCGCGGGCATGCGTCGCGGCTGGGGTCACGGCGGCGGCGGCGGAGGCTGGGGACACGGCGGCCACAGGCAGCATGGCTGGGGCGGCGGTGGCGGCGGTGGCGGTGAAGGCGGCGGCGAAGGTGGAGAAGGTGGAGGCGAAGAGGGAGGTTTCGGTCCCGAGGAGCCCGGACACTCGCACGAGGGATGGCACCATCCCGAGCACCATCACCACGGCTGGCGTCGCTGAACGAGCATCGCTCGCGTGAAAGCGAATCGAGAAAACGGACGACTTGCACCCTTCCTATTTCCAACCGCGACATACGTGGCCGGGTTCGATCCCTGGCGGGTCATTCTACGACCACAGTGGGGGCGGGGACGAGGACGAGGGCGAGGACTGGCAAAATTCCTATCCTGACGATCCGTGCCTTTACTGGACCGGCATCGAGTTCCACCCGATCGACTGGGCCGAGCGCGCGGCCCGGCACGGCGAGAGGTTCATCGACCGCCAGTCCCACGAGTGGGCGGAGGCGACGAAGCACGCAGCCGACAGCGCGGCTAGCGGGCTCCGAGACGCCGCGAATCGCTTGGCCGAGGTCCCCGAGAAGTCGACCAAGGAGATCGCCGACACCATGAAGACGATCGCCGTGGTCGCTGTCGTCGGCGTCGCGGGCATCGTCCTTCTCTCCGCGGTGCTGAAGTAGGGTCACGCGATGGACGGCGAGCAAAGCTACTACTGCAAGAGCTGCAACAAGGACGTCGGCTCGAAGTGGGTGCAGACGTGCCCCCATTGCAAGGCGTTCGCGACCGTCGCGGCTGGCAAGCCGCTCAAGCTCGGCTCGGACTGGGTGGGGACGGGCGGCAAGCCCGTGCGCGTCGACGAGGTCGAAGAGGTCGACCACGAACGCCTCCTCACGGGAACGCGCGAGGTGGACCGCGTGCTCGGTGGCGGCCTCGTCACGGGTTCGACGGTGCTCATCAGCGGCGACCCCGGCATCGGCAAGTCGACGCTGCTTCTCCAGGTCGGCCTCGACATGGCGAGCGCGATCATCATCGACGAGGAGACGGACGAGACGACCGACCCGCTCACCGTCCTCTACGTGTCGGCGGAGGAGACGAACAGCCAGATCCGGGGGCGCGCCGTCCGTCTCGACCCGGAGATCGCGAACCCCGTCAAGCAGCGCGCGCAAGGCGTGGCGAAGGAAGGCAAGCGCTTCTTCCTCTACAACGAGTGCGACGTCGAGGAGATCGAGCGGTACATCGCGGAGCTTCGGCCGGACGTGCTCGTCATCGACTCGATCCAGACGATGGTGAAGCGCGGGGTGGATGGGAGCGCGGGCTCGGTCACGCAGGTCCGTGAGTGCGCGATCTACCTCGTCGGGATCTGCAAGGCGCGCGGCATCGGGTGCTTCCTCGTCGCCCACATCACGAAGGACGGCGTCGTCGCGGGTCCCAAGACCCTCGAGCACCTCGTCGACTGCACGCTCGAGTTCCACAAGGAGGGGATGGGCGAGCTTCGCTCCATCCGCCCGAACAAGAACCGCTTCGGCGACACGAACGAGGTCGCGCTCCTGCGCATGACGGGCGTGGGCCTGCAGTCGATCGAGAACCCGAACGAGCTTCTCCTCGAGCACCACAAGGACGGCAAGGCGGGCGTCTGCATCGGCCTCGCCGCGACGGGACCGCGTCCTTTCGCGATGGAGGTCCAGACGCTCCTCGGTCCCGTGCAGGTCGGATCGGCGATTGAGCGCTCCTTCAAGCGCGTCGTCACGGGGATGTCGAGCCAGCGCGCGACGCAGGTCATCGCGATCCTCGAGCGCAGGATCGGGCTCGATCTTCGCCGCGAAGTGTTCATCAACGTGCCCGGCGGCCTCGACGAGGTGAAGGACCCGTCCATCGACCTGTCGCTCGCGCTCGCGCTCACCTCGCACGTGCTCGACATCGCCTTGCCGGAGTCGTTCATCGCGTTCGGCGAGATCGGTCTCGCCGGGGAAATCAGACCCGTGATGTACAACAAGGCGCGCATCAAGACGGCGGCGCTCATGGGTTTCAAGATGATCGTAGGCCCCGTCATCCCCTCCTACGAGAAGGACATCCTCGAGGACCTCGGCAAGACGGAGATCCCAGGCGGGGATGGTAAGGAGAGCGCTTCTGATAGATACTACGGCGTCGCGACCTTGGAGGACGCCTTTGATCTCTTGGAAGGCTTCATCATCACCCCGCACGAGCCAAAGCAGAGCAAGGTGAAGGAAGGCAAGAGGAAGAAGGGTTCCCTCTACGTCGTGAAGGATCCGGACAAAGATCCCGACGACCGAGACGAAAGGTGAGAAAATGAACCGCAACTATCCCCCGCCCCCACCCCCGATGTACCGAAGGCCGCGTCCGTCCGGGCCCCAAGACAACCCCTACGCGCCCGCGCGCGTGCTCCACGGCCTCATCAACCAGAGCCAGCATCGCTACGCGTCCCTTCGGGAGTTCGCGCGCAAGCAGGACGAGGGCTTCGGTCAGCTCCAGATCGACGCGCAGAACCTCATGATCGCGCTCGGCCGCCGGGACCCGAACGCCGAGAACGTGATCCAGGCGTGGCTCGACCACGCGACGCAGATCGGTGAAGCGAACAAGTACAATATCCAGCAGGCCATGCAGCACGAGCTGGTGCTCCAGGGCGTGCTCAAGCGCTGGCTCACGGGGCAGCCGCCGGAGATGCCTTACCAGCCGCCTCCGCCGCAGTACGCGCAGCAGCAGCCGCCTCCGCCTCAGTACCAGCAGTCGGGGCCGATGACGTACGCGAATCCTCCGCAGGGTGCGCAGGGCGCGCAGCAAGGCGTCCCTCCGCAAGGCGGTTCACAAGGAGCGCCGCAAGGACCTCCGATGCCGCTCGACCCGGCGGCCTTCGCCGAGCAGCTCCGTGACCCGCAAATGGCGGCCGCGGTCCTCGCGCGCGCGGCGCAAATGCCGCTCGGCCCGGTCGCGGGGCAGCCGCAAGGGATGCCGGGCGCGTACATGCCGGGTCAAGTGCCGGGTCAGGTGCCCGTGCAGATGCAGTACGCAGTCCAAGGCCCGGGACAGATCCCGCAGAACGCGCCCATCGGGCAGTACCCGTCTCCCGAAGCTGCGGCAGCCGCGGCAGCCGCGCTCCACCAGCAAGGCGTTCAACCTGGCGTGCCGATGCAGCAGCCGATGCAGCAGCCGGTGCAGACGAACGGAGCAGTCAAGTCATCATGAGCCGAGGATTCGAACGAAACCTGGTCCTCAAGGATGGGACGACGGTCGATATCCGGGCAGCCGACGAGCGTGACGTCTTCCGTGGTCGACATGAAGCAGGTGAAGTGATCGTCGTGTTCAACGGCGACTATTTCCTCACCTGCGCTTGGAGCGACGCTGGGCGCATCGCAGACGCCTTCTTGGAAGCGGCGAAGAGCGCGAAGTACCTCGCGAAGAAGTAAGACGAACGAACGAAAGAAGGAGAAGAAGTCATGGCCAAGAAAAAGCACCACGGTGGAAGCAAAAAGAAGAAGCCCCTGTGGCTCCTCGAGAAGTGGGCCGGCAAGATCGTCAAGACCGTGCACGCGCGCGGCGGCAAGGTCCCCGGTGTCGACGCGGGCTCCCGCAGGCGCAAGACTCGACACAAGAAGTCACGCTGAGCGCGGTCGCACCATGCAGATCGAATGCAGCATCATCGCGCCCGGACTCTGGATGGGGAGCCGGCCACCGTCCGGCCGCACGCTCGCCCGCGCGGGTTTCCACGTGCTCGCGCTGACGGCGTGCGAGCACCAGCGGCCTGAACTCTATCCCGGCGTCGAGGTCCTCTGCATCGATCTCGACGACGACGGCGAGCCGCTGCCGGGCAGGCATGTCGAGGAGGCCTTTGTCCTCGCGGACCGGCTCGCGCGTCGCGCCCGCGCGGGTCGCGCGGTGCTCGTCACGTGCATGCAGGGCCGGAACCGCTCGGGACTCATCACCGCGCTCACGCTCGCGCGGATGACGGGAACGAGCGGCGCCGAGGCGCTCCAGGCGGTGCAGGAGAGGCGCCGCTCGCCGTACGGCGGGGCGCTCCAGAACCCGCAGTTCAACCGCCTCCTCCACCTCGTGCCCCCGAAGCTGTCACCGGGGGTCGTTACGCGGCAGGCCGCTCACGAAGCGGGTCTTTAGGAAAATAGGAGTCTTTCATGCTTGGCCTCGAGAAAGTCCACCCCCTCTCCTGGATCGCGGCGAGCGCCGCGCTCCTCGGCGGCTACGCGTCCCGCAGCAACTACAAGCTCGCAGCGCGGGCGACGAGCGAGGAGGAGAGGTACCGCCACCTCGAGCAGGCGCACGAGATGGGCATCTACCGGAACCTCGGCATGGCGTACATCGTCTATGACGGCGTCAAGACGTACCCGCGCACGATGGTGGGTGCCAGCGTCGCGGTCTTCGGCCTCGCGGCGCTCGTCTCGTGGGCATCGCTGCCGCCGGATGAGCGCGGGTTCTTCCCGAAGCTTCCTCCGAAGAAGAAGAAGACTCCGGACGTGTCGGCGCCGAAGAACGTGACCGGTTACTACGTGCCGGGTCTCTTCCCGGAGAACTGGCAGGCGTGGGACGAGCAAGAGCTGTCGGCGTCGCAGCATGCCGGTTGGGGCAGATAGGTCGATGGCTCCGAAGAGCAGCGGCGTCGGGACGGGGCTCGCGGTGCTTGGTGGCGCCGTCCTCGTGTACGGGCTGCTCTCGAAGAAAACGTCGCGCCCTGGCAAGACCCTCGCCGGTTACGGGTGGTACGAGCCCGGAGTGTTCCCGGCGTGGTGGCCCGGACGCGGTGACGGATGCGACGATTGCGACGACGTCGTTCGCCGTTGGGGTTGGATTCCCGGGCCCCGCTGGGATTGGTCGTCCACAGCGCGGCGCTGGGGTTGGGGAGGCGGCGCCTGCGCGCCGAGCGCTTTCGTCGGCGCCCCGTCAGATTGGGAGACCGCCGCGGTGCATTGGTACAGTCCCGCGTCGGACAGCGAGTTCTACGATCGCGTGGACGCCCTCCGCAAGGCCGGTGCGACGTGCAGCGACGATCGCATCGCGCGCTGCTCGTGGCGCGGCGCGAGCTTCGCCGTCGTGCACGACGTCGAGGGCGCGATCCGGTGCCACATCACGAGCGAAGGCGGTCTCGCGCGCCCCGCGATCTGGGGGATGATCGATCCCGTTCTGTATCGCAAGGCCTAGGACTGCTAGGATCGGGCAAGGGAAAGACCGATGTCGAGCATAGGAGAAGACTTCAAGTCCGCGCTCGGGATCCTCACGAAGCTGCAGGAGCGGATCGAGAACGCCCTCGAGCACGAGAAGGTTCCCGAGGATATCGAGGTGCTCGAGGACGTCTCGAAGGAACTCGAGCGCGCCCACTACTTGATCTTCAAGGCCGAGAGCCGCCTCGCGCGGCACGCGGCGCGCGTGCGCCAAAGGAGATGAGCCCGTGACCCCGTCCGAATTCGCCGAACAGCTCCTCCACCGGCTCGGTCTGCCCGCGTCTCGGAACAACGTGAGCGCGCTCGTCGCGTTCCAGGGGGTCGAGGGCGGCCACCAAGCAAACTCCGCGTCGTTCAATCCCTTGAACACGATGTTGCCGATGTCGGGCTCGAGGAGCTTCAACGGTAAATCCGGGATGCAGGTCCAGGCCTACCAGAGCTGGGACCAAGGACTCGAAGCGACCGCGCGCACGATGGAGCAGAAGAACATGAGCGGGATCTACGACTCGCTCAAACGGAGCGCGAGCCCGGACGCGACGCTCAAAGCGATCTCGAAGAGTCCATGGGGCTGGGGAGGCCGGAGCGTGGGACCGGCTTCGGCCTTCGCTGCGTACGCGGACGTGGTCTACAAGCCCGTCTCGGGCGCGGCGGAGTTCTTCTCGAAGGAGTGGGGCTCGATTCCCTCCGGCGCGAAGTACGGCGCGCTCGCGGCAGTCAGCGTGCTCGTGATCGGCGGTCTCGTCTTCCTCGGCATCGGCTTGCGCCGGCACGCGGAAGGAGGTTCATGACCGCGCTCCAGCTCTACGCTCTCGGTTGGGGGGTCACGACAGCGTGGGTCTTCTTCAAGTTTGCGCGTGACGGCGAACTCTTCCGCGACTCGGCTCCAAGGATGCGCGACATGCTCGTGGGCACGTCGCTCGAGAAGTTCGGGGACGCGGCGATCGTCGCCCTCATCTTCAGCGTGCTTCTCGTCATCGCGTCGGGCGTCGGCTCGGTTTGGCCCGTTTTCTGGGGCGTGAAGTTCGGCGTGAAGTCGGGCGGGTTTTCCGGGCCGCCCGAACCGCCCAAGGAGGAGTGAGAGCGATGTATTACGTTTCCGCGGGCGGCCAGATCTTCGACGACGGGTATGGGATGAATTCCTCCCCTGCCTACGGCATCGACGACAGGGGCGCGCGTTACGAGCTTGCCCCGCCCTACGCGGCGGAGCTGACGCAGCGGTTCGCGAAGGAGACGACTGCTGGGCGCTTGCCCATCGGCAACGCGATCGCGCGCGTGACGAAGGCCGTGGGCATGAAGCCGTGCACGCCGTGCGCGAGAAGACAGGCCGCGCTGAACGGCTTCGGCGACGCGGTTGCCCAGCGCCTCGGATTTGGGCGCGAGCGCGGGGAAGGCGCGGAAGAGGATCGAACTCGCTACTGGTGGGAATGACGAAGGAGCGGGCAGCGATGGATGACAAGATCTCCAAAGACCTTTCGTGGTTCTCGTTCGGCGTTGGCGTCCTCGGACACATGGCGGCGCGTCGTTTCGACGAGCGGGCAGCGTCGCAGCCGGACGAGCGGCGAAAGCTCGCCGACATCGGTACGGCCGCGAGCTGTCGTTTCGTGGGCAACATCGGCATCGCCCACGTCGCGCTCGAGTCCTTCAAGAAGAGTCCGAAGTTCACGGGCGCCGTCGTGCTCGGCGCGCTCGGGCTCGCGGCACTCTACGTCCGAGGGGAAGAACGCGGCGGCCATCACCTCGTCGGTGCTGACGGTCAGCAATGCTTCTCTTGCGCGCCGGGACAGAGACCCGTCGCGTACTGCGTCCCGGGAGGCGTGACGCCGCTCGCGCCGCCGGCCCGAGCCACGCCGGGCGAGTGGGGGCCGGGGTTCTAAAATCCCATGCATTTGAATCAAAAACACCAGGTTGCCAAACGCCTATTTGCCACGGTGGGGATCCTTGTCGCCGTCGGCGTGGGACTCTTTCTGCGGCGCGAGAACGAGCGTCACGTCGAGAGCGATGCGGCAAGCGACGCATGGGCCGACGCGGGCGAAGACGCGGAGTCTCCCGCGGCGGACGCCAGGAATTTTTGGTGATGATCCCCATCGACCAATCGATCACAGGGGCTCGCGGAAATTGCTTCTCCGCATGTTTGGCGTCGCTCCTCGAGATCCCAAACGTCGATGCCGTGCCGCTCTTCTTGAGCGAGCCTGGCGACACGTCGCACTTCGACTGGGCATCGAGGCTCGATGCGTGGCTCTCGCAGTTCGGGCTCTACGCGCTCCACTTCGCGACGCCGGAGGTGCCCATCCGTTTCTTCGAGGGAACGCTGCCCGGGAGCTACTACGTCCTCGGTGGTCGTTCGCCGCGAGGCCGTCCGCACGCGGTCGTCGCGAAGGGGCACGAGATCGTGCACGACCCGCACCCCGACAAGACGAACCTCGTGACCGTCGACGGTTGGATCATTTTGGTCCCGACGTGGGGGATGTGAAAGAAGAGAGGCGGAGATCAGAACATGACCAGCGCTGCCGAAGTCCAACTCGCCGATCCCTATGACACTCCCTATTGGTTCGGACCCGAGATCGTGGGACCCAAGGAGCTTGTCGTCTTTCAGATCGTGACGACGCGTCACTTCGCTGGACGAAGGCTCGTCATTCCGGAGAACGTCGGCATCCATTTCCTCGTCCATGACATCGTGGTCGCGGGCGCCTCGCAAGCGGTCGTGACGAACCCGATCCCGGGCCCCGCTTTCAGCGAGAGGGCGAAGGGCGTGAGTCTCGGCCTCGACACGAACGTTCCGAATTCCTCGCTCGATCTCCTCGTCTCGAACACGTCGGACGAACCGAAAATCTTCGTCGCCTTCATGGAAGGGACCGAGTGGGAAGGTGACCCGGCGAACAAGTTCCGCCTGGAGGAGTTCCGCGGGCAGAAGTTCAAGATCGACGAGAACCCGCGCGTCGTCTCGAAGATCGTCCACCGTCGCAAGCTCGAGGGCTGAGCATGCGCCGTGAGGTTGGTGTCCTTCCCTTGGATCACGGCTTGCGTATATAGCCCTTTTCCTTGGATCTCGGTCATGGCGTTTCAGCCGCAGCTATGAGAAGATCCGCGGGATGAGCGAACACGCGCGAGGGCTGTCATGAGCGGACGCATGTTCGACCCGGGCCGGCACGGCTTCGGCGAGAAACTGATCGGGTGGGTCGCCGACAACCAGAAGGCCGCGCTCTTCGATCCGACGCAGCCCGCGACGTGGACGAAGGAGATCACGAACGTTACGAACGCGAACCCCGCCGTCTACACGTCAGCGGCGCACGGCTTCGTGAACGGCGACATCATCTTGACCGGGGCCATCGGCGGCAACTTCTCGACCAACCAGCTCGGGCGCGCGACAGCGGTCGCGGCGAACACGTTCCAGATGCTCACGCTCGAGGGCGCGGGGATGAACGTCGCCGGTTCCGCCGCGTATACGGCCGGCGGATGGGCGGTCGACCTCACGCAGGCCACGTTCGTGAGCGACATCATCGTCGGCAATGGCCGCGTCGGCGTTGATTCTGGACCGCTCGCGGGCACGACAGACATCGGTGGCGTCCTCAGCGCGAACAACTTCTCATGGCTCGCAGTCTCGCCGGGTTATGCGGGACAGCTCGCGGCCGCGATCATCTTCTACGATGCGGCCGGCGGATCCGACGGGACGAACCGGCTCATCGCGATCAACGACGGCAAGCTCCAAGTGGTTTGCAACACGACCGCGAACGGCGGCGACGTCGTCGTGCGCGTCGAGCCGCTCATCGCTGGCATCCCGAACAACTCGACGCTCTGGTTCTCGAACGGGCAGAGCGCGACGCTCACCGTGGCGGCCAACCAAGGCGATCGATCCATCACGGTCGCGGCGCTGGGTGGCGCGATTCCCGCGGGCCATCAGGCCGACGTCATCGCGACGGTCGCGGGTCTGCCTTTCGCGCCGAACGGCGGCAACATCAGCTTCACGGTGCCGATCCTCTGGTACCCGGGTCTGCCCACCGCCATCATGGCGATCTGATGGGCGCGGAAGGAACCGCCATCGTCGATTTCGGCCCGTCGCCCGGATCCGATCGCACGACGGTCCCTGTGACGGGACAAGCCGGGATCTTGGCGTACCCCGCGTCGCTCGCCGAGGCATGGCTCGACGCGACCGCACCTGCAACGCCCGATCACTCTCCAGACGAGCATTCGATGGCCGCTGCAGGCGGCATCGGGATCACGTGCCAAGCGATCGTCGCTGGGACGGGGTTTACGATCGTCGCCGCGTCGAGCATGGGTCCCGTCATCGGGAAGTGGAATGTCGCGTGGGTCTGGAACTGAGGTGATCGATGCCGTGGCAGGTACAAGGACGAGCGGGTTCGGGTTCGAACATCCTCGACGTCGACGCATTCGGTAGCGGGCGCGCGCTTCTCTACGATGCAAACGGAAACGTTCTTGTTCCTGCCGACAAGTCTGTCGCCCCCGCGACGCAGGGTTATCTGCCCGTCTCCGGACTCGACTCCGGCACCGTTCTTCGAGCCATTCGTGTAGGGACGTATTCGAGCCAGCGGACGACGAGCGAACAGATCCTTTGGCAAGACGCGTTCGAGGGCGCGAACATCAACGCGTTCTGGACGCAATCGCTCGCCACGATGACTGCCGTGCAGGTGACGGGTGTTCTCACGCTCAATAATGGCGGGATCACGACGCTCAACACGGATGCGATCATCACGAGTCAGCGTCAATTTCCCAAGTATGCCCGCCAGCCCCTCTATTGCCGCTTCCGGGCACTCTTGTCAGCGAATCCCGCTGCCAATCACACGATCGCCGAGCTTGGTTTTGGTGCGCCGACGACCACGACGGCCATCGTTCAAAACGGTGCCTTTTTCCGCTGGCGCGCCGACGGAACGCTTGCGGCGGTCCTTTCATACAATGGGACCGAGCAAGTCACTCAGGTGCTCGCGCAAGGAGTCGTCGCCACCACAAGCTATTACTATTACGACGTCATCGTCGATGACGACTTCGCTCGTTTCATCGTGTCGGACTCGAGTGAACGACCGATCGTCGACATGCAGATGCCGCTCTCCCTGAGCGTCCCGTACTCGTTCGCCGTCTCCCACGTTCCGAGTTTTGCACGCGTGTACGTGGACGGTGTCGGCGGCGGCACTGCAGTGCAGCTCAAGCTGTCGGCGCACACCGTTCAGATCCTCGACGCGCTCAACAACATGCCGTGGTCGGATCAGTCGGCACTTGCGATGCGATCGGCGCTCGTGAACCCGCTGACCGGCGCGCAGACGCCGTCGCCGTTCAATGCGATCCCCGCGACGTTGACGCCTGCGAACGCGACGACGGGCTACGCTTTCCTCGGTGGCGAGTACGCGGTTGCGGGCGTGGCGGCGATCGAGACCGGCGCCCCGATCTTCACTTTCCAGAATCCAACGCCGTATTCGCTCGTGCTCCAGAGCATCCAGATCCCCGCGCCGATGGTCACGACGGCGATGTCGCTCACGGGAGTGCCGTTCATCGAGTGGTTCGTCTGCGTCAACGCCACCACCAACTTACTTTCGACGGGCGGCGGCTTGCGACAGGCTCTCGGTATCCAGTACACGACGACGATCGCACCGGCAATCGGCACGTTGTGGAGCGCAACGGGGGCGACCACGTGGGCTCCGAAGACGCCGCTCATCTGTTTGCCTGGTTTGTTCACGCACATCGGCTTCAAGTGGCTCGTGACGACGGCCGCGGCAACGCCGGGCATCAATCGCGGGACGGTGTCGGTCGACGGTTATTGGATGTGATCAACGTGAGGTCTTTAGATGCCTGATCCGTTTGGCGATACGTCCGTCATCCCGTTCCAGTTCTGCTTGGCCATCTCGCCAAGCTCCTATGCGAACGCGAGCGCGGGCCGGAACGTGGGGTACGTCTCGGCGCCCACCCTCAACGTACCGACGAACGTGCGCGCGACGACGTTCGCGCAGCAGGTCGCGCAGGGGCAGAGGAGCGTCGTCTCCACGAGCGCGAGCGATGCGGGGGCCGGGACGGGTGCGATCTCCGTCACGATCAACTACTTGAACAACGCGATGCAGCCCAAGTCGGAGACGGTGGCGCTGAACGGCGTGACGCCCGTGAACACCGTCGGCAACGACATCCAGTTCATCGAGAGCATGGTCATCGCGTCGTGCGGCTCGAACTTGGCCAACGTCGGGACCATCAACCTGATGACCGCTGTCGCGGGCGGCGGCGTCGTCATGGCCGCGATCGCGATCGGCGACAACTCCACGTTCTATGCCCATCACTACGTCCCCGTCGGCGTCACTTGTTACATCACCAAGCACACCGGTGCGGGCACGCTCGCCGCGGGTCGATCGTACATGGTCGTGACCGGAGACCCTCGTACGACGAATCCGATCCTCCAAGCCGGAGACATCATCCTCCACCTCGCGGGAGGTAGCGAAGATCACGATTACGAGACGCCGATCCCGGTAACGGGTCCGAACTTGGTCATCATGCGTGAAAATCCCGTCGCGACCCAAGCCGGCAATCTCGCGTACACGTCGATGGACTGGGTGCAGTTCTAGAAAGGCGCTGCCGTGAGTCTTCTCCTCGCGCGCCTTTCCCAGACGATCGTACTTTCGCCGCCTGGCATCCCGTCGGCTGCTTCGAGCGGCGCGGGCCAAGTCATACAGATCGTCGCGGCTCCCGGCGTTCCGAGTGGCGGTGTGCAGGGCAGTAGCCTCGTTGCGATTCTCGTAGAGCCGCCCGGCATCTCGAGCGTCATGCTCGTCGAGCCTGCCGAGCTTGCGATCGTCATCGACGCGCCGGGCATCGTTAGCGTCGCGACCGCGAGCCCGGGCGACGTCGCCGAGAGGATCCAGCCGCCGGGGATTCCATCCGCATCGATCGCGAATGCGGGAGACGTCGCCGTCGCGATCACGCCGCCGGGCATCGTCAGCGTCGCACGTGTGAGCGCGGGCGACGTTGCTGAGCGGATCCAGCCTCCGGGTATTCCATCCGCGTCGATCACGACTGCAGGTGATGTCGCTGCCGCGATCACGCCGCCGGGCATCCCGTCGCCGCAAGTCGTGAGCGCCGGGGATGTCTCGGCAGCGATCACGCCGCCGGGCATTCCGAGTCCGCAAGTCGTCTCCGCAGGCGACGTGGCAGCCGTCGTCGGTTCGCCGGGCATCCCGTCGCCGCAAATCGTAGGCGCAGGCGACGTGTCGACGTCGATGGAGCCTCCGGGCATCCCGTCGCCGCAAGGGGTCGGAACGGGATCGTTCGCGAGCGCGCTCGCGGTTCCTGGCATCCCGTCTGCGCAAGTCACCTCTGCAGGTGAACTCTCTGGATCGATCGAGCCGCCGGGCATCCCGTCGCCGCAAATCGTGGGCGCGGGTGACGTGTCGACGTCGATGGAGCCTCCGGGCATCCCGTCGCCGCAAGGGGTCGGAACGGGATCGTTCGCGAGCGCGCTCGCGGTTCCTGGCATCCCGTCCGCGCAAGCCGTCGCTGCTGGCGATCTCTCCGGATCGATCGAGCCGCCCGGAGTTCCATCACCGCAAATCGTTTCTGCGGGCGACGTGTCGGCGGCGCTCGAGCCGCCCGGCATCCCATCACCCGAAGTCATCGTGACGGGTGACATCTCGGCCGTCGTCGGATCGCCTGGCATCCCGTCGCCCGGAGTCGTCGCGGCCGGCGACGTCTCTCTCGCGCTCGCTCCGCCCGGCGTCCCGTCGCCGCAGATCACTGGAGCGGGCGAACTCTCGGCGGTCGTCGGATCGCCAGGCATCCCGTCTCCCGAAGTCATCGCGCCCGGGGACGCATCTCAAGGAGTCGCTCCGCCCGGCGTCCCGTCACCCGGCGTCGTCGCGACCGGTGACGTCTCCGTCGTGCTCGCGTTGCCCGGCGTCCCGTCACCTGAAATCGTTCAGCCGTCCGAAATCTCGGCCGTCGTCGGATCACCCGGTATTCCTTCTGCCAGTAGCCACGGAGCCGGCGAGCTTTCGGCGGCGATCACGCCGCCCGGCGTGCCGTCACCAGAAATCGTTGCGCCCGGCGATGCGCGCGTGGGCATCTCTCCGCCAGGAATTCCTTCAGCTTCTGCCGCAGGACCGCCCGAGATCTCGGCCTCTGTCGAACCTCCCGGTATCCCGTCCGCGGAGAGCGTTGCGGCCGGCGAAGCGTCAGGCAACGTCGAGCCGCCCGGCATCCCGTCCGCCGAAGTCGCTTCTCCCGCGGAAGTGACCCAAGGGCCAGCGTCGTCCAAACCTGCGCACGGTGGCTGGCCTTCCAGTCCCACGACGCGCGCACGCGAGCGACAACCTCCGTGGTCGTACGAGCGCGATTGGGCGGGATACTTCGCAAAAGAATCTCTGCCTCCCGCGAACGACGTCGACTATCCGTGGTCAGGGCAGCAAGCAGGATGGCCGGAGTTCGCGCCCGAAGCGTGGTGGCCTGAGCCCGAGCCCGAGTCCAGGCTTGCTCTCGATCCCGACAACGCGCTCACGCACAACGTCGGGATCCTCGATCGCTATGGCGAGATGGACGAACTTCCCGAGGCCGACTACCTCGTCGCGGGCAGCGTCGAGACGGGCATGCCGTGGAAAAAGATCTTTGCCGGCGCTCTTGTTGGCCTCGCCGCTGGGTACGTCATCTTCGGGATGAACAAGGACAAGAAGGCGGCACCTCGGACTCGTAAGCGTCGAACTTCATCTTCACGGCGACGCTGACGTCGAGGCCCACTGCTCGAGGCCCCAGCGCGCGCCGTGAATGCCTCCCGCGTCTGGATGATCGCGAAGCTCGGCGTAGCTTAGGTTCTTGGGCATCCCGAGGATGCTCGAAGGATCTTCGTACTCGTCACCGTTTCGCACGAGCACGTGGAAGAGCGTGAGCGGCGGTCGTCGCTTCTTTGGATCGGGATACGTGATGAGCTTGATGAACGGCACGACGTCCTCGTAGCCCTGCATCCGAAGCTCCGCGACCCGGATGCACGCGAAGTCTTTGCAAGTGCCGGCGCCGCGCTTGAACGTCTCGGCGATGTCGCGCCATTCGTCGCCGCCCCGCGCGGGATGGACGACGTACCGGGGTCGCGCTTCGTAGAGGAGCGGCGTCTCCGGATGGCGCTTCATGTACTGCCAGTTCGACAGCGTGAGCGTCTCGAGCAGCGCCCGCACGACGATCATGCGACCGTTGTCGTCCAGGCCGTCGAAGCCGCGGAAGAGCATGCACGGGGAGTACACGCGTTCGATCTTAGCCGAATGTCATCTCGGTTTTTTCGCGCGCGTACGCGATGTACGCGTCGCGCTCCTCGGCGACGCGTCCCGAGATCTCCGCGTGAACCGCGTCCAGGCTGCCGTGTAGTTCGCCGTGGAGCAAACCGTGCCCCTCGCACTGACCCATGATGCGTGCGAGAACGATGAGCGCCTCATTGGCCGAGAGCTTCTCGGCGTTCATCACTTCGAGGATCTTCCGAGCGACGCTGCTGAGGACCTCGGCGCGATCACCGTCGACCGTTTTCAAGTGGCCTTGGGCGTCGTGGCCGGCGCCATCTGCGCCGGCACCTTCTCGCCGCTCGGCGGGGTCACGATGGGCGGCGTCGCAGGAGCGGCGCGCTTCGTTTCGCTCGAGGGCTGGGCACCGAGGATGGTTTCCTTGATGTGCTCGATCTGCTCCCGGCACTCGGTGCAGACGTCCTTGATGTCGAGGTGCGCTTCGCCGACGGCGATCCCGAAAAGCATCGCGCCGCGCATGGCGTCGGGCGGCGGGATCCGGCGCGAGACGGCGTCGGTCGCGAGGTGGAGGGCTCCGCGGCAGTGGGCGCAGGTGTCGGGGCTGGGCATGCGACCCAGTGCATCACATTTGACGTATCGGCGTCAACGGCGAGCGCCGGCGAGCGGTGGCAGCGAGTGGTGGGCGGCGGGCGAGGGCCAGCCTCGTGCGCAAGGCGGCGGTCGCGGACCCTAGCGGTGCTCCAGCGGTCACGGATCTCAGTCGAGCGGCGAGTGGTGGGTTGTGAGCCGCTGGAGGGTAGAAAACGAAACTTGGCGCGAGGTTGGATTCACTCAAATCGAGGTTCGGAACCATTCGAGATTGATAGGTTTATGGGATTATAACTTTGAATCATCACTCCGTTGAGTGATAAACACGTCGTCGTACGACGTATTTTTTCGAGAACGTCCGCGTGGTTGACATCTGTACAGATGTCAAACACTACCAAGTGAGTATTTTCGAGTCATTTGACAAATTGTAACTGGATCTGCTACGACGTGTTTCATGAAGCAGGATCAACAACTGAGCATCGTGTGCATCGAGGGCACGGCGCCCCTGATCCAGAACGCTTTCTCGAAGAAAAGCGTTGAGCAGATGCTGGCCAAGCACTGCGGCCGCACCGTCGAGCGTGAATTCAAAAAACCGCGTGAGATCCTCGAAGCGGCGTGCGTGCGCAACGCCAAAGGCGTCATCGTGATGCCGAGCATCGCGTTCAAGAAGGCGATGCTCACCGCTTCTGAGCTGGTCAAGGACTTCGAGAAGAAGAAAAAGCTCAAGCTCTCCTTCTTCGTCATGGGTCACGGGATTCCGATCCAGTACGTGAACGCCGGCGGCGCGGAATACACTCCTCGTATGGACATCGTTCGCAATAGCGGGATCGGCCGCAAACCAGACATTCGGTTCCGCCCGCAGTTCGACACGTGGACGGCCAAACTTCCGATCCAGTACTTTCCTGATCTGATGACCCAGGATCAATTGATCGAACTCGTCCAGTTGGCCGGCCGCGTCGGTGTCGGTGAGTGGCGTACCGAGCGAGACGGCACGTTCGGCACTTGGCAGGTCGCTGCCGAGATCGTCCCGCAAAAAGACTACGCGGAGATCATCAAGGCTTGTCAGGTGCCGATGCCTACGCCTGAAATCCCGAAGTGGGCGCTCGACATGGATTTCGACATCGGTGATCTCGATCGCATGTTCGACGGGTCGAAGGCCGGTGTCAAAGAGGGTCTCCGGAACGTCAAAAAGAAAGTCGCCAAATAAAATGTTGAAAGCTAAAATCGAGACCAAGCAACGGATCGTTACTCGCGAGCTGACCAAGATCGAAAAAGCTCACGGAGGGCACCTCGAAGCCAAAGACGTTCTCGAGGCAGCGAAGTCGAAGAAATCTCCTCTTCATCAGTATTTCGAGTGGGACGACGCGAAGGCTGGAGAAGCTCATCGGCTTTACCAGGCTCGCCTGCTCATCGCGATGAAGATCCAGCTCCAATCGCTCCGCATCGCTGGAACAGAGCCTCCGAAGTTCCGGGAGATTCCCCAGCGCTCGCTCATCAACCTCAAGCCGGGGCGCGGCTATGATCCTCCGTCCAGGATCCTCTCGTCGCACGCCGATAGGCAAGAATACATTCATCGGCTGGTCGACGAGCTTCGCCGATGGTGCGACAAGGTCGTGGGGATCTCTGAACTCGATGGCCTTCGCGAAGGAGTGACGTCGCTTCTTCCGCCGGCAAGAATGAAGCAGACGGCGGGTTTGAAATAGCACTCTGGGCGCGTGCAGTGGGCGTCCACAAAGAAGGGAAATTTCTCTCTTTACCCATAGGACAAGGCAGGCAAGGTGGGTTCGGTACGACAAGGCTGGGTTCGGTTCGGTGGGGCATAGCAGGCTAGGTAGGTACGGTCTGGTGCGGCTGGGTAGGGCATGGCAGGCAAGGTAGGTACGGTACGGTACGGTCAGGCCTGTTGTGGTTCGGTAAGGCAGGCGATTTTTATCTTCCTTATTTTGATATCGATGTGTGAGGTACAATAGTTCTGTAACACGAACTAAGAGGACGTTTATTTCTTACGTGAAGAGATTGTGCGTTGGAAGAGGAGTGCATTTTGATGAACTACGAATTTTCGGTTGAAGTACGACGTGAAGTTACTGTCGGCTGCGCCCATCATCTCGGTCTCGACAAGCTGTCGAAGAAAGACGGTGATGACCATAAGATCGTGCGCATGTCGCTCCGCTGGCGCGATGACAGGGGTCACGAATACGAGGTCACGGAATGGGACGAGCGCGACCTCTACGCCCAGGCGGTTCGGGTTGTTCGCGCTTTTTGTTCAAGATCCCCGGTGGTCAGGAACTTCCCGAGAACTACAAGCCCCGTAAAGCGCGAGACGCGGGCCAACGCGGGCTTCGCGAGTCTATGGAGTTTGCCGGGCTGGACGTGCGACTTCTCGATCGGGTGCTCTCTGCGATCGGTGAAGAGCTTTCTTCGACCCCAATGGAAGATTTGGAGCTGTTTTGCGCCGACCCGAATTTCAAATTGGTTATCATCAACATATCTCGCTACTTTTTCGATTATCTGGACAAGGATCCGATTTTTATCTTCAAATTGGCTGCCATGCCACGCCTGAATCGATCCCTCGTCGAGTTTCTTAACCGTATTGCCGATGCCAAAGAAGTGAGGAAGTGATGCCTTCGCGGAAGATCGTCCGCAAGAAACTCCCATGTTCCCTGAAGCGCGACGTGCGGGCAACGGCGAAGAGGCAGCTCGCCGAGATGAAGGAGACGCTCGTGGTCCACGTGCACCGGGGCGCGGATGGCGTCACCTTCAGCCTCGACACCGCGAGCAAGCGCCGCGTGCACGAGATGGTCGCGATCGTACGGAAGCTCGGCGATGCCGCGGAGCCCGCGATCACGCGGAAGCTCCGCGCCATCGCGGAGCCCGTACGCCAGGTCTACATCGCCTGCGACACGCATGGCGCCTCCTACGAGGAGACTTTGAAACACATGGCGGGAGCCGTTCTCATCGTCCTCGTGGGCGGCCTCTTCTCCGCGCGCCTCCTCGAGTTCTTCTTCACGTTCAGCAACGCCGTGTTCCTGGACGCGGAGACGTCACGTGAGATCGGTCGCGCCTCACTCGCATCCTGGCCTTTGCCACCCGCCGCACACAGATCATGAAGCTCTCTGAAACCACCATCTCCGTCCTCGCATTCGTGCCCGCGGCGATCCTCGTCGCCCTCGGCATTCATCTCTCCATCGCCGACTCCGGCACATGGCTCAGTCAGAGCATCTGGGCATTCGTCGCGCTCGGCGTCGCGACGACCGTGGTATCCCTCCGCGAGCGCCATGTCCGGCGCGTTGCGCGGGCGGGAAGCGACAGAACCAATGACGATATGAATCCGGACGTCCGGATGCTCGGCCGCGTCCTTGATCCCGATCGCCGTGTCATTTGGTGGGCGCTGCGGTTCAAGGCAGCGCTGGGAGACAAATTCGATCTCGAACAATTTGGGACGGTTTCGCGTCTCGAACAAATGTCGTTAGATCTTTTCGATTCGTGGCTGAAATACGGATATCGAATCATGTGGTCCCGAGAGGACAAAGAATACGTTGGACTCTGCGACGAGTTCCCGAGCCTCTCGTTTCTCGCCGCGGGAAGAGAGGAAGCACTTTTCGGAATCGAGGAAGTCGTCTTCGACGTGCTCTGCGACATGGTGAAGAACGGAGAAGAGATTCCGAAGGCGCGCGAGTTTTCAAAAACCCAACGCTCTCCGACGTCGCGCGCCGCGCCAACGGACAAAGTACTGGAGCAGAAGATTCGCGACGCGCTCGTCGCGGCGTGCTCACCGGAGAACGTCGAGGTCGTGCTCGAGGAGACGGGTCCCGAGCGCATCGGCGGCCGGGTGCTCTCCGCGCGGTTCGCCGGTATGGGTGGCGCGGAGCGCCAAGACCTTATCTGGGGCGAGCTGGACAAGAAGCTCGACGAGCGCGAGCGGTCACTCGTGACGTTCATCATCACCGACACGAAGGAGGAGTACGACGTCATCACTTCCAAGAAGAGCCGACGATGACGATCGAAGAAGCCCTCGAGAATCTCGACCAAGCACGCGTGCACGGCACGCGCGCGGACCCCGATGCCGTCGAGAAGGTCCGTGCGCACTTCGTCTTCGCGGAGCAGAAGCTCCGGGCGATCGTCAAGAGCTGCGAGGAGTGCGGGTCCTATTACTTCATCGCCGGGCTCGCGAAGGAAGCCATCACCGGCAAGAACTTTGGCGAATGAAGGAACAGCCCGGCGAAAAACGCCTCCTGCTCGATCGCGCCGGCCGCAGCGTCGTCGGATACGTGCTTCGCAAGACGCGGCTCGAAGATTCGCAATGGGTCGGTCGCGAAGTGCGGTTCCTCCGTCCCGGTTACGAATCTGAAGGAGTCGACGCGCACGGATCGCCCGTCGCCCGGTACGTCGTCCGTCGTGCCCAGGTCCTCTTCGTCGGCTCGAACCAATGGCACGACACGTTCCGCGTGTTCGCGCGACCCGTTTCTCTCGAGCGGCTTGAAGCTGTGCCCCTGATCAAATCCCTTCGAACATACAGCCACCAGAGCTGGTGGCTCTCGAGGGATGAAGCGGGTCGCCCCGTCCTCGAGCGTCGGGCGACGCTCTACGAAGAACGCATGCCCGAGTTGCCGCCGAAATCAGGTTGGGAGCTTGCACCCGTCGAGACGGTCGTGGAACTCATCGGGAAAAGCAAGACGGCGAAAGGAAGACCGCTCACGCATGGAAGCGAGACGGAGCGCGAGTTGCGCGAGAAAGAGATCGTGGCGTCCCGTGCGCGTAGCTTGTCATCGGCCAGGGCTGCTCTCTATCGCCACGAGCGCGATCTCGAGCGGCTCGAACGTGATGTCGCCCGCAAGCGCGAAGCATGCGAGCGATGCCGGATCAAGGTTTTGTCCCTGGACGGTAGGTTGGATCGGCGCCGATAAAAACTTATCTTGGCGGATTTACAGAAATTATTTTTGTCGTGCCATCAACGAGAGCCCATGATTAGACCGATTTTCTCGAGAATTTTTGTACGGAGTTTCTGCGGTGCGGTTGCAGCGACCGTGGTTTGGATAGGTGCTCTTGCGTAATCGAGGACCGAGAGACGAGAGAACTTGAGCCATGGGCGACGCGATCAAATTCCCGAAGACACCCAGACTCACGTCGCTCGCGACCGAGGACATCTATGAGGCGTGGAAGCACGCGCGCGTCGTCGTCGTGGAGGAGAAGGTCGACGGCGCCAACGTCGGCATCTGGTTCGAGGAAGGCGAGATTCGGCTCCAGAGTCGTGGTCACATCTTGAGGGGTGGACTTTCAGAGCGGCAATTCGCACCTTTTCACGGGTGGGCCGCGGAGCGCGTGGACGCCCTTCGCGACGCGCTCGGCTGTCGTTACGTGCTTTACGGCGAGTGGTGTTTCGCGAAGCACAAGGCCTATTACGACGCGCTCCCCGACTGGCTGCTCGGCTACGACGTCTTCGACAGGGAACGCGAACGGTTTCTGGGCGTCGCTCATCGTGACGATCTGCTCGCCGCGTGCGACGTGGTCGTCGTGTCTTGCCTTTGGTCGGGCCCGTTCGGGAAAGCGCCGGCGTTCGGCTCGTTCATCGGGAAGAGTTTCTACAAGACGCCCGCGTGGCGCAGCGTTTTGGCTGAAGAAGCCAAACGCGTCGGGATCACGCGGCCGATGGATGAGACGGACGATTCGGATTGGATGGAGGGCGTCTACGTGCGCGTGGAGGATGCCCAGGGCATCATTGGACGTATGAAGGCGCATCGGGAAGGCTACGCCAAGGTTCGCAACGATCACTGGCGGAACCGTCCACTTCTTCGCAATCGACTTGTTCGGGCAAGCTCGATCGATTTGCAAAGCATGCAGAGAAGGCCATGAAGAACTTCCCGAAACTCCCGAACCATCCCAACGTCGGATCGCCGCTCGAGTCTCTCTTCGAGGAGACGGGCGAACTCCGGGAGGTCCAGCGCCTCGCGCAGGAGAAACTCTCCGCAAGCGGAGCGAGCGTACCCTTGGTGGTCTACCGCAGCGCTAGCCGAGACGGCGAGACGTACGCTCTCGCCCCGCGGTCGCTCGCGCGTGTCCGGGAAATGCTGGGAGATGCGGTGTGCCCGCACCCGCGCGTCTTCATCGCGCATGAGACGCGCGTGAGCGACGAGCACGTTCGCCTTTCCGTGCTTCGTCCGATCATCCAACTGCTCACGGGCGCCACTGATGGCCAACTGCGTTCGCGCTTCGGCGAAATCATCGTTCGCGATTCGATGACGGAGCGGGTCCTCCCGCAGGTGGAGTAGCACTCGTGTTACTGGATGATCTCAACCGGCGCGTCACCGCTGCAATTTGGGTGGCGGAGCACGAGCAACCCGGCACGTGCGAAGCGCAAGCTGCGTACGCCGTCGTCGCGGATCTCGAGGAAGAGATCGCGAAGTTGACGAGCCCGAACGTATTGCCGGGCCAAGTTTCGCGTGTCGGCGCGGTGCGGGCGGCTTTGATGTCCGGCAATCTGTTTCGAGCGATGCAGCTCGTCGAGCGGTATCGAGCGGAAGGTACCGGTGACGCGCTACGCGAGCAGCTCGACGAGTTCTGGGAACGGGCGAACGAGTTGCTCGATCCTTCCGGGATCCGAAGCTATGACCGTGCGCCGGATAGCCGATGACGAAGGGCGAAGCGGCGCACGCACTCGTCGCGTGGCATTTCGATCACGAGCCCGATCTTTCACACGTGATCCGTTTCCTCGGCGACGACGAGATGAACGAGAGCGAGCCGATCAAGTTGCTCGAGGTGAATGGGGCCACGATTGCGACGGGACGCGTCGACGTGTACACCTTCGCGGCGTCTGACTCGGACCCGTTCCCCGTCGCCATTGCGGAGGTGACGCCCGCCGAGTACGAGCGGATCCGCGTGCACGATCCTACGATCCCACTCCCCCGAGACTGGTCACTTGATTGTGCCCAGGAGATTAGGCGGTTCTAAAAGTCTCATCGTTCGTCGAATTCATCGCGGCTTGGCGCACCGGCGAGCCTCGATTGCGGCGGCCGCTGTGGCGAAGACGTCGGGATCCACGATCGGGTCATGCTTCGCGCGGATCCATTTGCCGTCGGAGTCGCGCAGCTCACCGATGTAGATGCGGTTGTGAAGGATCTTACTGACGATGCTGCGTCCAAGGCCGAGTGCTCGAGAGATCTCGATCACGGAACTGCCTGAGATGCACATCGCGAACGCTCGCGCCACAATCGCAGCTTTCTCTTCGACCACGACTAGCGTAGCCCCTTCACCGCGCCTGTAACCGAACGACGGGAGCCCTTCAGCACGGTAGCCCGCGTCGCGGAGGCGCTCGCGGCCGCGGTTGGTGCGTTGCCGGAAATGCGCGTGCGCCCGTCGGGCGAACGCGATGCGAAGCGACAGTTCTTCAGCTCCCCGCGCCGTCGCGGGGTCGATGTCCTCGCTGATGAAGTGGATGTCAGCCTTCGCTTGAATGATCTCTCGCACGGTCTCGTACATGAAGTCGGGATCGCGAGACCAGCGTGCGAGCTTGTCGACGAGGACGAGGTCACCCTCGCGGATGTCTGCGAGCAAGGCGTGGATCTCGTCGCGTGTCTCCGCCTTCCAACCGACGCCCGACTTCGCCTCCTTGAGAATTCTGGTAGGACTCAGGCCTCGTGCATGTGCTGCTGCGTTGATGGTGGCCTCCTGGTCGGCAATCGAGTCACCATCGACTCGGCAGTAACCGAAGACGCGGCGGGGCGGAAATGGAGAGCGGCGGCGTCGAGGCAAGGGCTTCGGGAGCCATGGACCAAGTTCCTCACGGGATAGTTTTCGATCATTGGAGGGATAGAGTGAGGAGGCCTGAGTGATACGCACGCCGGGACGCCGCTTCTCGGTCATGATCGATCGCTTATGTGCATCTGGCGCACGCGCTCGTGCTCCCAGCATGTTTCGCAGCAGTAGATGCGCAGATCGCTCTCTGCTGCACCGCGGTCCTCAGCATGTTTCTTCTTGGCTCATTTCTTGAGCTTCTCCTCGCAGTCGCTGCAGATGACACGCGTGACCGGCCGACACGAGGAGCTGTCGCAGCTCGCGTAGCAGAACGAGTCCGCGCACGGGCCCGTGTAATTCTTCGCGTAGTAGGTGCGCACGACCGTGCTCTCCTTCACCTTGCCGCATTCGCGGCAGACCTTGTCGAGCTTGGCGAGCGGGACGTGCACGATGCGTTTCGCGCGCTTGGCGGAGCTGCGTTTTTTCGTGCCTGAAGGAGTCGCCTTCTTCTTTTTCATTTCTTCTCCATGCGCACGATCTTGGGCTTGAAGGACTCGAGCCTCTTGATCTCTTTCTGCAGCTCGATGATCTCGCTCTTGGCCATGGTCCGAGCGACGGATTCGGCCTGCGTGAGGAGCGTGAACGCGTAGTCGCGGTCGACGACCAGGTGGTGCGGGGGCCTCGCCATGAACTTCTTGCCGTCGGGCGAGTAGTCCCCGTCGACTTCGAGGATCCCTTTCGTGAGCGCCCAGCGCGTGATGAAGCGGATCACTTTTGGTCGGCGCTTGAGGAGTCGATTGTTCGCAACGCTTCGGCGGCTTTATTTTCGGGGATTTGAACGCAGAGCTTGGAGAGCAGCCCACGCGAGAGAACGGAGCGGAGGCCGCCCATGGCATTGATCTCGCCTCCCGAGAAAGGATTGCACGCGAGGTCGTGGAGAAGCGCGCGGATCTCTCGGACCTCGTCGTCGCTCAACGTGACGGGCATTCGCGCGTCACCGCGTCGCCGACTTCTTGCCGTATTTTTCGAACCCCGCGGCCATGGCCGTCCGGAAACCATCCGTCCTCGTGAGGACGAGGCCCGGCGCCGAGTGCTTCGACGCGAGTTCGTCGGCCCACTCGAGCCACTCCTCGGGAATCCGGAACGTGATCTGGATGGTGGAGGCGTGGCTGGCTGCGGGCTTCGCTTTCTTGGTCATGCCCATACTGTAACGAGTAACTGCGTGTGATGCAAGCCCGATCACAACCAACTGTCCTTGACGAATCGGGTTCGGGCATGTCAAATGCGTGGGTGCGTCCCGCCCTTCGCGTCCGGTCGTCCGGATCCCGAGAAAGGCTCGTCCGGAAGCGCATGGCGACGAAAATTGCGGGCGACCGGTTCCGAAAGAGGGTGAAAAATGGCGAGAGGCAAGCTCTTCAAGATTCCGGTCTTCTACACGCCGAAGATGGTCGCCGATTCCGGTTGCGAGTCTCCGAGCGCGAAGAAGCCGAAGGAGGTCGTGGCCTCGTGGCAGAACAAATTCCCGATCACGATCCTCGAACCGCGGCCCGTGACGCTCAGCGATTACGCGCGTGTGCATGCGGTCGACTGGGCTGAAGACATCCTCAGATGCAAAAAGCCCAACGGCTTCGGCAACAAGTCGCCCGAGGTCGCCGCCGCGCTCCCGTACACGTCCGGCGCGATGCTCCAGGCGGCACGCCTCGCGATCTCGACCGGCGCCGCGGCCGCGGCGCCGTGCTCGGGTTTCCACCACGCGGGCTACGCGAGCGCGGAGGGCTTTTGCACGTTCAACGGCCTCATGGTCGCCGCCTTCGCGTTGAAGGCGGACGGCATCCCGCGCGTCGGCATCCTCGACCTCGACATGCACTACGGCAACGGCACCGTGAACATCAAGAACCGCTTCGGTGCGGATTGGATCACGCACTTCACCGCGGGCCTCAACTGGACGAGGCCCGATCAGGCGGAGGCGTTCCTCGACGAGGGACTCCCCGAGGTCCTCGCGCACATGATCCTCGACAAGGTGGACGTCGTCCTTTACCAAGCCGGCGCCGACCCGCACATCGACGACCCGTACGGCGGCTGGCTCACGACCGAGCAACTTCGGCGGCGCGACGCGATCGTCTTCGACGCGCTCTCCGCCGCCGAGATCCCCGTCGCGTGGAACCTCGCCGGCGGCTACCAGCGAGAGAAGGACGGAAGCATCCCGAAAGTGCTCGAGGTCCACGACAACACGATGCGCGAGTGCGCGCGCGTCTACTGCGAAAAAGAGCCATGAGGGCGGGGTCCACGGCGGCCAAAAATTGCGCGCGCTGCCACCGAAACAAACCCCGCGCGGCGTTCGTCCGGCGCGGACGCGAGCATGACGCGCTCTGCAACGCATGCAGCGACAAGCGCAACAAGCGATACGGCGACTGGGAGCGGAAGACTCCCGCGGAGAAGCTCGACGCGAGACCGAAGAGGAAAGATGCCGCGAGCGCCGGACGCATCTCCTTCGTCCCCCGGAGCGGGAATCGTAAGCTCGGACCCATCCCGACGACGTACTCCGAGCGCGGGACGTGCCCGCCCGCGTGCATGTTCTACGAGGCCGGCTGCTACGCCGACAACGGTTTCGATCGCTACCATTGGGATCGCGTCCGCGAGCGCGGCATGCCGTGGGACGACTTCCTCTGCGAGGTCGCTGCGCTCGAGGAAGGAACGCTCTGGCGCTTCAACGAGGCAGGCGATCTCCCTGGCGAGGGCAACGCCATCGACATGGGCAGGCTCCAGCAGCTCGCACGCGCCCAAGCGGGACGACGCGGCTTCACGTTCACGCACAAGCCGGTCCTTCCGAAGGTGTGGCAGGTGCTCGTCCGGAAGAAGAACCGGCGCGCGATCACCGAGGCCACGCGGCAAGGGTTCGTCGTGAACCTCTCGACCGATTCAATCGAAGAGGCGGACGCCGCGGCTGGGCTCGGCATTGCGCCCGTCGTGGTCGTCGTGCCCGAGCGCGCGGAGGTCCCGGACCGGACGCCCGAGGGCCGCAAGCTCGTCTCGTGCCCAGCGCAGACGCATAAGCTCACGTGCCTCGAGTGCCAACTCTGCGCGAGGCCGGGAAGAAAATCCATCGTCTACTTTCGCGCGCACGGTCCTTCCGCGGGCCTCGTCACCGAGCTTGTCCGGCGCAAGCGCGCCGAGACGTGAGTGACTTGCATGGGAGAAACATCGTGAGCCAAAAGGACCGCGCAAAGAAGAAGGTCAAGCAGCGAAGCGCTCCCGCATGGAACCGCAACCGAATGAACGAGACACATCGGAAAGGCAAACGGGGCGCGAAGAAGCAAGTTCGTCGTGCACGCCGGCGCCTGGACAAGTACGAAGAGCGCTCGTGATAGATTCTGAAGAAGCGAGGATGCGATGAAGAGGGAATGGATTTTCGGGTTCGTGATTGCAGCGCTACTCCTCGTCGGCGCGTGCGCCGCGACGAGGACCGAGGTCGAGTGGCGCGTGGGTCCCGTCTCATGTTCGTGCTTGCCGGGGAAATAGATTGTGCAGGTGAATGACATTTGCCGGTCAGTGAAGAGCGTTCGCGCCGAAGCGGAGGAAAAATTCGTCACGCTCGCCGCGGAGATCTATTGCACGAAGGTCTGGCCGCTCTGCGTGCGCCGCGGTCTCGCGTTCCGCGCGGACGGCCGGCGCTTCTGCTTCGTCGCCGGAGTCACGGAGATCGGATCGAAGGACGATGCGCTCGCTCGCGCATGGGACGACGTCGCGGACGCGCTGGGCGCACTCTCGGTCCCGATCGGCGACGGCAGCGACCGCGCGATCGGCCATCTCCTCGCGATCGACGGTAGGCCTCGTGTGGAAGAAGTCGTGGAGATCGAAGAACCCGTCTCTGAAGACGAGGACGCCTGGATCCGTCTGCGCGTCGGCATCGACACGGCGCGCATCGACGTCTTGGAAGAGGATGTCCGCGAGCACCACATCGAAGTCCGACTCGGACCGCTCTTCTTTTATTGCGGTGACGATCGCGCGTACCACGCCTTCATCGCGAGCCTCGTGTACCGCGCGGACGTCGCCATCCTGGCAGAGACGCTCCAGCACGAGATGACCCCGGAGTCGCTCGATGAGATCCGCGACGAGGGCGAACGAGGAGAAGACTTCGAATGGAGAGCGCTGACGGGTTCGTACCGACTCGATCCGGATTGGGAGCATGGCGACTACTGGCAGAAGCACCAATGGATCGCGGCGCTTCACTGGGTCTACGGAGGGCTTTCCGAGCTGGAGTTCGCGGCCGTCTATGATCAAGTGGCCGCGCATCGCGAAGATCGTCCGGACCAAGAGAGTCGTGGATGGTGGACCGATGATAGCGGCAAGCTCGTCCGGGTCGCGGCGACATGCGAACGGGATCTGCCGCTCGGCACGATCATCGGCGGCCTCACCCTCACCGACGGGGCCAAGTTCGTCGAGGAGGATAAGGCGAGGCCGAGGAAGATCGCTCCTCCGGACGACGCGGCGCGCTCGGCAGCGATGCCCGCATGAAGAAGGTCTTCGAAGAAGAGCCCGAGGCCTGCGAGATCTGCGGCGACGCGGGCGAACTCGTGGACTGCGAGGGCGTCCTTTGCTGCGAGACGTGCGCGAAGGAGCACGGGATGAAGCTCGCGGAGTTCAGGGACGAGATGAACGACGACCTCCGGAATTCGTGAGCAGATTATTTTCTTGAGAATCGCGTTCCTGCTCTTGTGACCAACGCGCGCAGGAATTTAGCGGTCCTCCGGACGTTTCGCGGCTCGTTCCACCAATGTGAGATCCCGGACGGGTGCGGCACGACGGCACATGGTTTCCCGCGCAGCTCTGTCCATTCGAAGTACTCGGCGTTGATACCACCGATGAACTAAGCGCCCATATTCCTAGATTCCCTTGCGCGTTCCACGGGATTCGAACCCGTAACCTTCGACGTCTACACTGTCGATGCTCTACCTTTGAGCCAGGAACGCATGGAGCACCCCGGACGATTCGAACATCCGACCTCCGCATGACCCGCAAGGAGTAACACGGCGCTCTGCCACTGAGCTAGGGGTGCAAGCGGGGCGGGACCGAGTTGAACGGCCGACCTTCGGCTCTCCTCTGCCTCTCGACGTCGGAGTTGGCGCCGATGCTCTGCACTGAGCTACCGCCCCATATTCCTACATGCCTATTTACCTAAGGAGCGGAAGGCACGACAAGTGCTTCCTCAAGACCTCCTTTCTTGCCGGCCGGAGGCCGAGCGCCATGAGCGCACCGTGGAACGGCGCGTCGGGCTCTGCGATGGGAACGAACGCGACGCCGGCCCTCTCGAGCCGTGCGGCTTCGCGCGCGAGCGCGGCTTCGTCGGGCACGGCAAGCACGATGGCGTACGTGTTTTCTTCCAGGTCGCCGGGGCTGCTTTCACCCGCAGCGTGCACGCACATGGCGGCGAGGATGCCGAGGCTCAGATCTCTTCTGACGATGACGTAATGGGTCCGGGGGTCGTTTCCGACCTTCGGGGTTTCCCCGAGATCACTGTAGTCGACAGAGCGTCATGGCTTCAGCATAACCAAGGCGACTTCGCTGTCAACCTTCACTCGTCGATCCCGTTCTCCGGCGGCGCGGCGCGGACGATGGCGGCGGCGGCCTCGAACGCCCGCGCGAGCACCTCGCGCCGCTCCCGGGATCTCGGGAGCCAGAACGTGACCGCGCTTCGGTCGTCGTCCTTGGGCGGGTGGTGGAGCATCGGCGAGGAGTGGAGCACGAACTGCACGGCGCTGTAGACGACGTTCGTGTTCGATTTCTTCTCGAGCGCCACGACCTCGTCGGTCAACTCTTGGCTGTACACGTTGATCCTCATCGCTCATCTCGCTTGTGGAAAACCGGTGGAGAAAAAATCACAGCCGAAAAGTTGACACGATCGACGCCAAAGAATTACGTGGGGCGCTCGCCCGAACCACGCCCATAAAAAAGCTCCACCAGGCTGGCAGGCCTGATGGAGCCAGGAGACCAGTTGCTATGCCGGTCGACAAAACGGTACCTCACCGCCGCGATTCGTCAACTACATCCCATCGCACGACAAAACAGGCACAAAAACAGCCTGAAACCCCGTCAGAGAAGCCGCCAGAGAAGCCAGCCTCGTCGAGGAAATCGAGGGAGTTCACCCGCGGGGTCCTCCGGCGCGTCGTCGAGCGCGTCGTGGACCCGGAGGCGCAGAAGCAACACTGCGTGCTCTCCTGCGGACACCGCGTGACGCGATCGTCGGGCCAGAATTCCGATCGCTGCTACTGCAGCGAATGTGATCCCGCGGTCGAGGCGAAGAAGCGGAAGAAAAGAGAGAGGCTCCGCCTCGGTGCGGCCGTTGGTAGAACGCGCAAGCGCTGACGGTGGCGCGCGTCGCGAGGACGCCTATACTCGGAAATCCTGATGGGAACCTGGCGCCCATTTGATCTCGAAGATCTGCCTCCGCGCGACGCGCTCATGCGCCTCGCGCGCGGCGCGGGCATGTTCACGGGAGCGACGGCACGCTTCCTCTGCGTCACGGCCGCCATTCAAGATAGGGGCTCCACGGGCGGCGTCTGCAAGCTCGAAGGACCCTGGGTGATCGGGTATCCCTTCGAAGGGCGCGCCCGAAGGCCCCTCGTCTACCTTCCTACGGCTTGGGATTGGTTCGACGAGTCCGCGGAATCCGAGACCGAAGAATCGTTGATGGTAGGCTGGACAAAAGGAACGTCGTAGACTTGGGCCATGGCGTATCAGGGCTGGAAAAATTGGACGACGTGGAACATTGCCCTCTGGTTCGGCAATGACGAGGGTCTCTACGACGCCGTGCGCGAGCATCGCGGGCGCTTCACGGGACCGAAGGCGAAGGACTTCGTCCTCGAGATCCTTCCGAGCGGGACGCCCGACATGAAGGATCTGTCGCCCGGCAAGCTCCACGACGCGTACGGCGAGGTTTCGTGGACGGAGATCGCGAAGGCCTTGAACGAGATGAAGAGCGGCTAGCACGTGGGGTTCTTTTCCGCTATTTTCAGAGTCGCGGAAGGGTGAAACGGTTTCCACGGGAGCCTCATAAGCTTCAGACATTCGGTTCAATTCCGATTTCCGCAACCAAGTCTGGTAGGATGGAGGCATGGTGAACTTCGGCCCTCCCACGTTCTATCCGCCCATCCCGATCAACGAGCCAGGCAACGGCGCCCAAGGCGTCACGCTTCAAACGGGCGTCCCGACCTTCGTGAACTCGAACCCGGCTGCCGCGCTCGACGTGGGCAACCGCGGCGTGCCCCTGAACACGCCAACGGTGTACTCACCACCAGTGAACTTTCAGCAGGTCGACGACTTCTTCGTCTGAGGCGAGGCCGATTCGATGAGCGCGGGAAACTGCATGAAGCAGGTCGAGCATCACGACACCATGGGGCTCTGGAAAGGGCTCCACGTCGGGATGATCCCTTGCTACCGGAGCAAGTCTCGCCACGCGATGTGGAAGTGGGGCAAGAAGAAGGGTCTCCGTCGTGCGCGCCGGCGCTACGACAAGGATCTCGTCTCGATCGGCTTGCGTGAGTGATGAAGGAGCAAGGAGTGACCATGGACGTCGTCATCGAAGAAGTCATCTCACCGCACGATCAAGACGTCATCGTGAGCCATGCGCGCGAGATGGCTCGCCGCTTGGACGAGTCGCCGCTCACGTCGCCGCTTCGAGGAGGCCTCCTCGGAGTCGGGATCGGGATTCTCGTGGCCTGTGTGAAGAAGGAGTCTCCTCTTTCTTACGGCGCGTGGGGCGGCGCGATCGGTGCGGCGCTGGCCGCGACCCACCGTTCCTGGTTCGCGATGGGATGGGGATGCGGATTCTGCAAGGGCGCGTCCGCGGATCTTCATCCTCCGAGGTGAACGTGAGGCTCCTCAGCGATCTCGAGCGACGCGCGCTCGAAGAGGCGTGCACGAACAAGGCGTCGTGCGATCCCATCCGAGCGGCGGAGACGGACTCTACGGCGGACGCCCATCTCGAAGAGCTAGAGAAGATCATCGAGCGTTTCCTTCGCCGTGGGCTTCTTTCCGATTGGGAGTGCGACACGTGTTCCGACGAGGCGTTCGAGGTGAGGCACACGTCGATTACGACGTACGGGCGACTCGCGCTGCGCGTCGACGCGAACGCGAGAACCCTCGTTTCGACGTAATCGCAAACGCTCAGACGTTCACGGGCGCTTGCGCGAGGATGTCTTCGCGCACACTCTCAGGGAGCGAGAGGAAGTACGCCGACTCCTTTTTCGTGAGCATGCGCGCTTGGCGGAAGCATCCGCGGTCGTGGAGGACTTCCATCGTCGTCGACGAGTATTTCGATCCCGGGTGGTGGACGCGGGGCACGCGGATCACGTTGCCGGCTTCGTCGAGCGATGCGTAGACGAGGCCGTGCCATCCGTCCACGATGGCCTTCACGCGCGGCTTCATGCTCTCGCGCTCCGCGGGCACGAAGAGCGCGAAGCCCTTGCCGCATCGTCCGATCTTGCGGGAGCCGAGCCACCGCGCGACGGTTTCGAGGTTGAAGTTGCGCGCGTGCTTCGGCTTCGCGGGCCTCGTCCCGTGCCACGGGTCCCAACGGTCTTTCCGGAGCACGCCGCCGGCGTCGACGTGGTAGCGGAGGTAGCGCTGCCTCTCTACCGAATCGGGATCCGAGTTCACGACGACGTCGCGAAGGAGGTGGTCGAAGAGGACGTGGCGGCCGGGCGTCGTTCGGATGTCGAAGCGCTCGAACAGCTCCGAGCGCGTCGCGTTCCAGTCCTCGCCGACACGGCTGTCGAGGAACCGGTAGAGCGGCGACGTCTTGTCTTTGAAATCAGGATTCGACGGTCGTCGGATCGGTGCGAGGTGATCGCCGTCCTCGTGGAGGGACGGATCGACGATGAGATCACGGAGGTAGACGCGGCTCGCGGCGCGCTCCTCGCGGATGTAGCGGTCGCATTCGGCTCGGTAATAGCCGGTGCGGCCTCCTTCGATCACGGTGCGTGACAGGTTCTTGGTGGACACGGGGTGTCTCCTTTCAATGCTGCTCTGTCATCGCGAACCTCCTTCCTCTTCTTGAACGTAGTAACGACGCGCCAGCGACCTCCCCGGAGCCGTCGCTCTAGGACTTATGCGCCACGTCTGGCGTGCCGCTGGTCGCGTCGCCGCGGAGCATATTACGACGAAACGTCGTACGTTGCGCTATTTGTCTTTCGGCAGGCTGCGGGCGAGCACGCCGACCTTCGCGAACCGCGCAGCGTTGCGCTCCGCAGCCTGCTTCAGGAAAGCGGAGATCGCGGGCAGCTCGCTCTTTTTCACGCGCGCGACCTCGACGCCGCGCGAGGCGCCCTTGCGCGGGTGGAGGAGCCACATGACGAGTCCAGCGTGAGCTTTGTCCTCGGTGAAGACGTGGCCGTGGCCGTCGCACGTGGGACACGTGAGCGGGAAGCCAAGACGTTCGCAGCGCTGCTTGAGCAAGATGTTCGCGTTGATGGCGTCGTGAACGCGGAGTCCGAAAGCCTTGCGTCCCGGGCCATTCACCTCGTTCACGTCGGCGAGGAGCGCCAAAGCTTCTTTCGCGCCCATGGGCTGGTTCTTCGCTTCGATGCGGCCCTCGCGGACGAGTGCTTCCAATTCGTCGAGTGTGATCTTGTCGCACCAGCGGCGGTGGCGGTCGGATAGGCCGTAGAAGTCGTCGTGGAGGCGCTTGGCCTCCGGCGCGTATCCCGACGCGCCGCACGACAGACACTCTTTGCCCGCGCGATCGATGAAGAAGTAGAAGTTTACGACCTCGTTCAAATCGTCGAGATGAAGGTCGAGGTCGCTCCAGGTGTCCACGAGCATGGGGCCTTCCCATCCCGCTTCTTCTCGTTTCCACATGTAGTCTTCGTGCGGGCCCCAGCTCACGTAGTCGGGGTTGCACGCGAGCAGATCGAGCATCCAAAGCTCCGCGCGGAGGCGCTTGGCCTCCTCCACGTCGTATTCGTCGTCTGAGTCGAAGGTCCGCATGCGGAGAGCCTACGTTGCATACCAATGCATGTCAAGATGCATCAACTGACGAAAACGTGCGTTAGTGTTTACTCCTCGTCGTCCCGGAGAGTCGCGCCCGGCGCACCCGCGTGTACGGTTACGATGAGATCCGATTTCTTCCCGCACGTGTGCGCGTAGCCGTTGCTGCCGGTGAAGGCCTGGCACATGCACGCCCCGCATTCGGTGTCGACGCCCATGTTCTTGAGGATCATGAGCACCTCATCGAGCGCGTACAACATCTTTTGATTGTGGGCGGGGTTGTCGGTCATGTTGGCCTCAGTCGTCGTCGCCCGTCTGCGGATCGTAACCGTACACGCGGACGCGCCGGTCGCGGCTCTCCGGGACCACGTCAAAGATCCGGTCGCTCCCCGCGTAGTGGCCCGCGTACTCCGGTCCGCCCTCGTCGATGGACTCGATCTCGAACCGAAGCTCCGGATGAAGCTCGGCGAGCTTATCGAAGATCGGTTCGGGGAACGACCATGCCGTGTTGAACTCGAAGACGAAGAGGCCGGGTTCCGAGGACCGCTCTTTGTATTCGTAGGCGTCCCATTTGGTGCCCCAGTTCACGGTGGCCCAGTGGTACCAGTCCGGGTAGCCCGTCTCCGCGATGGCGCGGGCCGAGAGGCGCCCGGCTTCGAGGGCCTTTGGGCGGTGTTTCGCGAGCCACGTGCGGACTTGCGCGGCATGGCGGACGGGCGGACCTTCGAGCTTCATCGCGCCCTTCAAGAACGGAAAGGAACGCACGAAGTCTACCGGGATGATGTCTCCGACGAGGGCGGCGAGGCCCAGCATTTCCTCGGAGCCCGAAGTCGTTTCGCGGAGGACGGCAGGTTTCGGGATGATGGTCTGGAAGTCGAAAACCTCTTGCTCCTCGTCCCCTTCCTTCGTGATGTGTTTGTCGCGAAAGGCGAGCACCGCGGCGGGGCTTCCCGAGACTTTGCAGACCGTCGTGACGTGGTTCGGCATCGGGAGAATCTATGTTGTACACGAATGCACGTCAAGACATACCAACTGACGAACATGCATGGTCATGCCTCGGCGGGCCGGTGCTTCTTGCAGTAGGCGCAGGAGCACGCCGGCGCGTGTTCGCGCCAGAGCGAGCACGAGCGTTCGTGTTGCGGCCCAAGCGGGCACTGCACGCCGTGGTACGTGTCGCGGCAGAGCGAGACCTCGCCGCACTCGGGGCAGGTGCCAGCGTAGGGCTCGGAGACGTGACGCGACTTCTCCGCGCGAGATTGGAGGAGGCGTTTCGTGTGCTCGCGCACGATCGTTTTCACGCGCCTCTTCTCGCGCGGATGGAGCCTCGCGTGCGAGCGGAGCATCGCGTTCGTGATGGCCTCGCCGCGCTCGCAAGGGCCTACGACCTGGCATTCGGCGACGTGGGTCGCCTGGCGCTCGAGGCAGATCAAGAACGCGAGCGCATTGCCAGAAACTCGACTCGTCACAGAATATCTCGCAAGCATTCAACCGCGTCTCGGAGGAGCGCGTCTTTCCAACCGCGACCGTTGTATTTCTTTTCCGAGATCGCAACGCCTCGTGTGACGAAGCCCGAGCGGATGCATCGTTTTTCCCAGTCGATCGTTGCCATGTAGCGCTGTGGAGGAGCGGAGTGGAGAAGGAGGTAGCGACCCTCGTAGACGCTTTCCGATGTCCAGCCTTCGGGTAAATTCGTTTTCACGTCAGAGCCCGCCGTTTTTGCCCTTCGGACGAAGCTTGGCACTTTTCTCGGAGTCGAGGATCTCGGTGAGGATCTCGATGTGCCCCCACTCGGCTTCTTCCCACGTCGCGTAGCGGCGCTGCTGGCGGTCGAACGCTCCGCCGAAGACCATGGTTTCGAAAACGATCGGCGGCCCTTCACCCCTGAAGTTGTGGTTGATGCCGAGAAAGACCGTCGAGACGTGGATCTCGATCTCGGTTCCGAACTCGTCCTTGACGCCGTCCACGAAATCTTGGGCAACGCAGTTGTCGCCGGATTCGAGTCGCGAGGCAGCGCCGAGCCACTCTTCCGAGCCCGGTTCGTCCGTGACGCGTACGGCTTTCTTGCCTTCGAGTTTGTAGAGCCGGCTCATGGATTGCGATGCAGACGGTACTACGGTATGTCGTATGACGGAACCATGAGCGATCGAGAGTCGAACAAGCCTTTCCGCGACCTCATCGAATGCATCGAGCACGGGCAGCTCGGACCCATCGACATTCGTCGCGCTGCTGACGCGATCTGGGAGGCGGCCAAGCGTACGCACGATTACCAACTCGAACGCGTCATGAAGCTCGTCGCGAGTGGCCTGCATGCCGAGGCCGTGAAGAAGGAGAACGAGATCACGGCGATGCCTCGAACCGAATCGAAGCCCAAGACGCCACCTGTGCCGCCCGCGGACCTTCAAGGCGGATTCATCGGCGCGGACGGCAAGCACCACAAGACGAACCGGATCGAATGACTTCGAGGGACGAGAGCAACGTCACGCGGCTCCAGGGTATCGTCTATCGATCGCTCCACGCCGCGCGCGGCACGTGCGACGACGTCGAGGAGAGAACGGGCCTGCCGCACCAATCGTGCAGCCCGCGATTCGGGGAGTTGGACCGCATGGGTCGCATCCAGAAGACGGGCGAGAGGAAACGGACGCGTCTTGGTCGCTGGGCCGCGGTGTGGAAGGTGCGAAAATGAACTTGCCGCTCACGACGTTCCGAAGGTTCGCAAACAGTCGCGGCGCAATCGCGCTCGGGACGGCCGTAGGCATCGCGGCGGGCATCGCGGCCGGTTGGTTCTCTCACGGCGCGTACGCGTCCGCGCACGATAGCCAAGCGCCGAAGTGTCGCGACGAGGTGGCGAGCATCGATAACGCGCGCGGCGCTGTGTCGTGCAGCTCGAACGACATGACGAGCGAGGTCAAGGACGGCTACCTCGTCTGCAAGTGCAAGAAGAAGTAAACGAGCGGAGCGGATCATGATCGCCAAGACTCGTACACCAGCCGCGACTTGGATTCGCTACACGCATGCGGAATACACGGATGTGCTTTTCCGGCACAAAACGGGAAGAGCACTTCCCGGTGACTGGGATTGGACGCCGAAGCAGCTCGCCGAGATCCGTGCACAGTACCCGAATATTTCCGACGAAGACTTCAAGGCGTCGTACTGGGTGTGTGAGGGCGGTTGCATGTTTTGCGGTGCGCCGCTCACGGCCAAGCAGAAATGCTCGGGGCCCGTTCGATGCATGCTGTCTTTCCGGATCAGGACGGCGCGTTCGAGAGGAGCGCCTTCACGCGTCCCATGAGCCGCGCATACTCCGCCTCGCGGGCTTCGACCTCGCTCAGTGTGCAGTTCTTCTGCACGGTGTCGGGCCTGCCGATGCGCGAGGGATCGTAGTGATGGTGCTTGGGCACGCCCGTGTCGCTCGGCGGAACGTCGTGACCGGGGCATGATTCCATCCGTCGCAGGAGTGCGTAGAGGCTCTCGAGTAGCTCGCGTTCGATCGACCTCGCCATCACTTTTTCTCCTCAAGTCCGAAGGGACCGTTGACGCGAGTGACGGATTCATCTTAAGCTGGAGTCTCCAGTAGAACCCGCGAGGACAGCCTCGAGACGCTTTGACGACTCGAGGTCCTCACCATGCAAGCCCCCGAGGGGTGCCGAGGCATCGGCACTCCTCGTTTTCATTTCGATGCTCTGAGCTTCTGCAAATGTTTTTGGCGCGCGTCGCCGACGCGCTTCACGGACGCGCGAGCGAGTTGCCACTGGTGGGCTTGTTCGACATCGGGACGGATGATGTACGCGGCGAACTCGCGATACATCGCTCGTGCGCGTGCGTAGTACCACTCGTCGAGCATCGCCAGCACGAGCTGTTCTGAGCGCTTCTTTTCGCATGCCGGACAGAGGTGCTGCGTCCTCGGAACCTCGCAAGCCATGCGCATGTACGGACACCCCCAATCCGGATGCCCGCAAACGGAGCAGGGCGCGTCGCACGTGGTGTCGTGTTCCCATGCGCTGTTCATGCTCGTCTTCTCAGTTGGGTGGCGGCGTGGAGAACTGCGGGCGCGGGGAAGCATGCGCGCCTTCACCCAAAGTGATCTTGTCTGCAGCGGTCTTGCCGCGTGAGATGATCGCAAGCGGAGTCTCGAGCATTTCGGCGAGTCCTTCCACGTGGAGCATGGCGATGCGCTCGCCGCCAAGATCCGCGGAGGCATAGATGGGTTGCGCTTGTGCGAGCTGCCGGCCGAGTCGCTCTTGGTATTGGAGATCGTTCGGGCGCCGGTGCGGGATGCGCACCATCTTGGCGCCGTCCACGTAGTACCCGATGGCGACGGGTAGGCTCGCGCGCCGTTCGAGCTTGTCGAGGTGCGTGAAGGCGAGGCCGTCGCACCCGCCGCACACGTCGAGCGCGTACCGCGCGAGGAGGAGGTCGAAGGCTCCGGTGCGGAAATCGTGTTGCCAAGGGTCGCGCTTGTTGTGGTCGTCCGCCGAGAGCGCGTCCATGCTCTTATTCTCCGTCGGAAAGGGGCCGGCTCCGTGCCTCGTGTGGAACGTGCGGAGCACCCCGATGCGCCGAGCGCGGCCCGCGCGCTCGGCGCCGAGGATCTCCGTCGCGTTGTCGAAGGTGCACGTGCTCCACGTCGTGTGCGGGTGGAAGCCCCACCACTCGTCGAGGAGGACGCCCTGCGCGCCCTCGAAAACGACGTGGCCGGGAGCGTCCAGCTCGCGCTCGAGGAAATCTTGATTCACGATCGACGCTTTACGGGCGAACTTCGTGTACGACGCGCAGACGGCGTCGACGATGCTCGGGTCCTCGAGCACAAAGAGTTCTTGGAGGACGCGCGGGGAGCGGCGATCGAGGGCCGCGAGCTGGAGGACTTCGGAGCGCTTCCGCTCCTGGATGCGGAAGAGTCTCCGCTTGAGCGTCGGGGTGTCGTCCTCGAAGTCGCGCACCCAAACGGTCTCTCTCCCCTCCACGAGATCCTCCATCGTCTCGCCGACGCCCATGCCGCAGCTCCCGTGCACGCTGCCGCTCGCCGCTTGCCTCGAAAGCTCGCGGCACCGGTTCGCGGCGACGTGGAACGGCGTCGTGACGGGCGCGAGTCGCTCGACCGAGAGGAGCGCGTAGGGATCCCGGACGCCGGCGGACTCGAGGTGCCTCGCCTCGCTCTCGGCGAAGATCGGATTCACGAGCACGTGCCGCGACAGGAGCGTCCGCGCGCCCGCGAAGGTACCCGATCCCCACTGCGAGAAGCAGTGGTGCTGTCCGTTTGGGTCGATGACATTATGACCCGCTTGCGCTCCACCGTTGAACCGCACGACGAGCCGAGCGTCGTGGTGACGCGCCAAAAAATCTACGCAGCCGCCTTTGCCTTCATCGCCAAATCCGAGACCGAGGACGAGGGTGATGTTCGCCATGTTTACGTCGCTCCCCATCGGGTGAAGGTCTTGCCAAGCCACAAGAAGAAGCGTCTCCACCACGTGAGCGGCTTGATGACGACGTTCGCTTCGTCCTCGAGCCTGCATGCCTCACGGTACGCATGCTCGCGCCGACGCGCCTCTTCTCGCTCCTCCTGCGTGAGCGATCGAGATCGAGATCTGGACTTCATCGCCAAAAACATCTCACCCTCTCTTGTCGTGCTCGCTCAAGAAAACCCGGCCAGCATTGGTCGGATCCGCAAGAGCTTCCCACCCGATGTCGTCGATGACGATGAACCCGAGCGCTTCGAGACGATCGGCATCTGTTCGCTCGTCCGGAGAGATGGAGCAGAGTCCGCGAACGGCTCGCCCGAGCAAACGCAGTTGCGCGTCCGTCAGCTCTTCGCTTTTTTCATGCATCACTCACCTCAGAACTTAATCTCCCTGCCGAGCGCGTCGGGCAGCGGGATCTTGAGCATGACCGCCAAGAGACCGAAGGCGCGCCACGCGTTGTAGTCGCTCATGCGGACGGTCGTCGTCTCGCCGTTCTGCGTGCACGACAGAAGAAGATGCTCGCCCTCACGGTTACACTCGATCCGACCGTCGCCGCCGGATCGCTCCGGCATCTTTGCTCGCTTCGTCATGTATTCGCTCCACGTGAAAAGCGAGGAGCGCCGGGCGGGACGAAACCCAAATTCCCGGTCGCTCCTCTGGGAAGCGCGCTGCGGTGAACCCGCCGACGACCACGCCTCCGTATTTTCGCGTTTCTAGAGACGCTCGTTTTTGTCCGAGCGTCCTGTCTTCGCGGGAAGCGACCCGCCACTCCCCGTCACCGCGAGCGCGCGATCCTTCGCGATGGCGTCGACGCTTGACGTCGCGACGTGCACGATCGAGTCGCGTGCGCCGACGTCCTTGAGGTCCGCGGAGAGCGCGTCCGCCGTCGTCGTGCCCTCGCAGATGCCGATGGCCGCGCCGATGACTTCGCAGATCGCCTCGGGGTCTTCGAGCTTGATGACGTTCTGGCCGAGGTGCTTCTTCCAGAAGTCTTCGAGCTTCTTGTCACCAAAGTGGTTCGTGCCTTTCGGGATGACGAAAAAGACGTCCCACTTTTCTTTGACGGCCGTCATGATGTCATCGAGCGACACGTCGCCCTGCGCACCGTCGCCGATGAGCGTTTGGAGTTCCGCTTTCGTGGAGAGGCCGTACGCCATCTCATCTCCAATGAGAAAAAGGTAGCCGCGCTTGCCGCGCTTCTCGAACGCGTCGCACTTCGTGCGGTGCGCGAAGAAGTAGAGCGCGTTCTGGTACGACTCCTCGTACGACCCGCCGCCGCCGCCTTCGAGGAAAATGTGGGTGATGTTGTCATCCATCTCGATGCCGCTCTCGAACTGCCCGATCTGGAGCGGCGCGACTTCGCCGCAGGTGTAGTCGCCGATCGCGCCGAAGAGCACCTGCGGGTCCTCGATGTACGCTTTCCGGAGTAGCAGGCCCATGAGCTGCGGGAGTTTCTGTTGCATGATCCTCGGCACGCCGGCCATGGAACCGGTCTCGTCGAAGATGACGGCGATGGGCGTTGAGTTCGGATGCTCCTTGGAGTCGCGCGCCTCACGGATTTTGCCGTGAATGTTGAGGGACTCGTGGACCTTCGCCGCCGTCTTGCCCGCGCGGATGTCCGCGTCGTGAACGAACGTCGGGGTCCCGGTCGCGGCGCGGGTCGCGACACGGTCCTTGTAGAAGTCGTCGCTGTACGTGCTGTAGCCCATGGGGTCGGTCTCCTTCTTTGTCTTCGTCACCTAATCGAAGCGAAATCTCTCGTAAGAGTCATAAGTACTTTTTCTGCCGAAACAAGGACCTCTACCGCTTGAACGCTTCGAAGCGTGCAGCGTAGCGATCCAGGTACGGCTGCTTGCTCAGCTCCTCGATGAACTCGAGCGCCTTGTCGAGATCGGCGGCGAGCGCTTTTGCGGACATGCCTCCGACGAAGTCGTTCGTTCGGCGAAAGTGTTCGCGCTCTTCTTCTGTCGTTTCCAGGATGGTCATTTTGATCTCACGCTCGTCTCGTTGACGACGCCTCCCTCATCCACGGATGCGGTTGCACCGAACGCCCGTGTCTTGATCTTGCCGTTCCAAATTCCGCCGATGTACGCGGCGATGCGGGACGCGAGCCCCTCGACCTCGAGGCACGGACCGCGGTGCGTGACCCAGTAGTTCGAGTGGTCGCCTTCTTCAGAGGACACAGCGACGACGACGCCGCGCGCGCCGCGACGGATCGCTTCGTCGGCGAGCCTCGCCGCCATCACTTCGAGTTGTTCACGCGTGAGTCCGTTCATGGTGTTTTCCGATCTCACTTGCAGCGGCAGATCATGTACGTACTGGTGCCTTCCTTCGGCATTTCCAGCTTCTGTCCAGGCTCGCAGGTGTGCTTCAACGGTTCGTCGCACCGATCGGTGATCCACTCGAACGAATCCTTGCACGTGGGTGCAGGCTTCGCTGGAAGCGGTGAAGGCTGAGGCGAAGACGGATAATACCGATGCTCGAGATACATCGGCAGTAGGCCGAACGCGACGCCGATGACGCTGCCGAGCGTGTAGAGCTGCCAAGAGCGCCGTCGAAGAAGCCAAGGTCTTCGAGACAAGCGCTCTGTCTCGGGAGCCTTCGCATTCGTTCGGTAACTGCTCGGGCTGTCATCACACATTGTTGTCTCCTGGCGCTTCTTCAGCGGTCACGCGGTCCTCGCGGGCATGACGAGCGGCCTGTACTTGGGCTTGCCCACGAGCTTGAGGAGCAGCTCGTCGAACTCCTCGTGGAGCTTGCCGCCGTCGTCGGGGCGACGGGCTGGGTTCATGAGGAGCATGCCCGAGAGAAACGATCGAATCGGTTTCGGAACAGCATCGGGGATGAGGAAAGAGGGCGAGCTTTCCGCGACTTCACCGCCGAGGAGCTTCACGACGATCTTCGCGAGCATGTAGAGGTCGGCCGACGGCGTCGGCGGCTTTTTCGCGAGGATCTCGGGCGCGTAGTATGCCCTCCACGCCTTGCTGATCGCTTTGACGTGGTCCTTGTCGTTCGGCCAGTCGCGAACGGCGTAGCACCAGTCAACAACCTTTGCGCCGTGTCCGGTCGGATGGACCAATAGGTTTGTAGGAATAATGCAGCCGTGGACGACAAGCTTCTGCCTGTGGCAGTACCATAGGGCCGCCAAATTTCGCTTCAGCATCCAGACGACATCTTTGTAGTCAAGGCCGTGCGGGTACGCCGCCATGACCTCGGCGAGCGAGACGTAACCCTCCGCGAGCTGCATCACGTTCACGCGTCGCGCGGCGCCGCCACCCGACTTCAGGAGGAACGAGTCGACCGGCTTCGGGAGGTAGCGGTAGAAGCGTTCTTCTTTTTGTGCGGGCGGGTACATCGCCGAGAGCGTGCGCGACTCGTTCTCCATGAGGTCGTTGTCCGCGGCGCTCTGGGCGATCTTGAACGCGGCGGGGTGATCGCCGTCGCCGCTCCGGCCCTTGTCCACGTACGTGCAGGCGTAGACGTCGGCGACGTCGCCCTGCGCGAGGAGGTCCTTGACGACGTAGCGGCGCTTCGGGGTCTCGATGATCTGCAGAGCGGTCTTCGGCTTCGGGGGCGGGGCAGGCTCGTGCGGCGCGCGGTCGCCGTAGGTCCCGCGCTCCATTTTGTGCTCGGCGCTGTTCATCCAGACGACGAGCTTGGCGAAGAGGTCTTGCGCGAGTCGGGACGTGGCGGCATCGGTGGCGTACTTGTCCGGATGCACGACGACGGCGATGTGGTGGAAGGACTTCTTCAGCGCGGCGAGGTTCAGGGCCACGCCGAACACGTCCTCGGGACACGTGGCGCGCGCGAGCACGACTTCAAAGGCGCGCAGATCGCTCAGCATCAGGCCTCGCGTTCCTTGGCGATGGCGTCGTTGATGCGCTTGCAGAGCTTCTCGCAGTCCTTCTCGCTCATCGAGCGGCTCTCGGCGATCTTGTCTCTGCCGAGGAAGATGGCCACGTAATGGCGATCCGAGGAGGAGCGATCGCCGTCTTCGAAGACGATCCTGGCCTTCAGTCCCATGGGTAGACCTCGTAGCCGCGCCCGCCGCCAAGGATGTTCTCGGCGCCGGCCTTCTCGGCGTCGTCCTCGGAGTCGAAGAGCGTGACGCTCCCGTCTTCGTCCACCATCGGGAGGGGTTTGCCGTCCGGGCCGACGAGCATCACGAAGTATTTCATCACGTAACTGTACCTAACTTCTTTGCACCGCGAGGTCAAGCGCCGCGCGCGATGGTCGTATCATTGCAGCATCGGCACCGGACGACAATCGTGGTAGGGTCGTGGCCCGAAAAAGGAAGACGAGGTAGCCATGCCGATCCTGCTTCGAGAGAAGGAACATCTGACGTGAAGCAGCTCTTCATCGTCCAGCTCACGTACGAGGTCGTGATCGTCGCGGACGACGCTGCGTCGGCGGAGAGGATCTCGAACACCGAGTCCATCGAACGCGGCGAACCGGAGACCGCCGTGAGGAGCCTCTCGTACTTGCCCGCGGACTGGGAAATGGATTCGATCCCGTTCGGCGATCGGGTCGAAGAGGATCCGGATCGCACGGTCGGGCGCTGGATCGAATTGGGAGCGGCGCCCGACTACACCGTGTTCGAGAAGCTTCGTCGCCTGAAGAAGGATGCTCGATGAGCGACGGCAATGTGAAGCCGGGTCGCAACGATCCGTGCCCGTGTGGAAGCGGCAAGAAATACAAGAAGTGCTGTTTGGGCAAGTCTTCGAGCTACGGACCGTGCGACGGGCACGGCGCAAATGGGAGCCGCTGCGGGGAGCCAGCGACGGGCGTCCTTGCGTGCAAGTTTTGTGGGAAGAGATACGCGGGATGCAAGGCTCACCACGCGGACGCGCACACGATGATGAGCGGACACGTTCTTCGAACCCATCCTGAAGAAGTCCCGGATTCTCTGGATGAGATCCTTCGAAAGCCGGAAATGCTCGCCCAAATCGGTGCGCAGTACGTCGAAGATCCCGCGCCTTGGGAAAATCTCATGGCATGCCTCGAGGCGCGGGAGAAAGGCGAACCGCTGCCCAAATCCAAGATCGTTCAAGCAAGCGACCCCGTCGACGCCGTCGCCTACGCGATGAAGAAAGAGGCCGTGAAGCAAACGGGGAAAGATCCGAGCTTCCGGATCGTCCACGGTTGGAAGTTCGGTCTCTCGTACGGTCCCGTCCCGGAGATCACGCGCGAGATGTTCGAGCGCTTCGGCGCTTCGATCGTGAAGCGCTTCGGGTGGAAAGAAGACGCGTTGCCAGCGACCTGGGAGGAGTTTCTCGTTCGGTACGAGGCGGAGAAGGCACTCGCCGGCAAAGCTGGCGCGGAGCTTCGGAAGAAGGAATGGATTTTCTCGGCGTCACTTCACCCGCGTGGGCGCTCATCGACCGAGGCTGACTGGATTTTCGCTGGCAGGATGGCTGCGGCCATCGGAGCACCGGTCGACTCTTTGAAGACGCCGCTCGAGACGACAGATCCGAACGCCGTGCACTATTGGACGTGGTTCCAAGAAGCCGAGATCTCGGAACCGAGTTAAAGTTGACGAGTTGAAGGAGTCGCCGGATGAAGCGGATCGCGATCTCGCTCCGCGCGGTGAAGAAGAGGAACCGAAAACGTACGGGGCGGCCGCTCGCCCGCGTGGGCCACTGTTCGATCTGCGGCGAGCCGGGCCACAACCGGCGGACGCACGAGCACGCGAAAGACGATAAAGAAAAGATATGAATCCGAGGTCGAGACGGAGTCTTGAGCGAACGACGAATCGGACTGAACGTAGTGAAGGGACGATATGAACGAAGAAGATCTTAGCGGCGGGCGTGGTGACGTCAGCAAAATCCACACGTACGTCATCGTGGCGTACTCGAGCGGCGCGATCCACAGCGGCGCGATCGCGGTCCGCAAGACGATGCCTTGCGGGCGGAGTAGCGCGTACGTGGAGGCCGCGTTCAAAGAACTGCAGCGCGGCGAGGAGCTGTACGTGACGTGGGAAAATCGGCGCTACAGGGTGGCGAGGCCGTGAGCGCTGAAAAAAAGATTTTCTCAGTACAGCGATCTGTCGTACGGTGAACTTCCCGAAAGCGAGGACCCCATGAGCATGAGCGACGTGATCGCGGAAGCGATGAAGCCGAGCCCCGATGGCAAGCACTGGATGGCCGTCATGGACGAGACCGGCGATACGAAGATCATGTGGTCGCGCGACAACGAAGACGAAGTCGCCGTTGCCGAGCGTACCTTCAAGGACATGAAGAAAAAGGGCTATACGGCCTTCCGCGTGACGGGCAAAGACGGCGTCGCCGGCGAGCAGATGAAGGAGTTCGATCCGGACGCCGAGCGCATCATCTTCACCAAGCCCCAAGCCGGCGGCTGAAGATGCCGCACGTCACGCCGCTCAACGCGCAGCAGCAGTGGCCTTTCTACACGGCCACCATCACGTCGGGCACGGCCGTGAACATCACGACTTGGCAGGTGTGGAACACGTCGTACACGTCGGCCGCGACGACCACGATCACGCAGGGGCAGATCGTGAACGCGAATTGGCCCTTCAACCAGATCATCGCCGGCACGACCGCGACGAACACGCTCTCGATCAATCACTACGCGTGGACCGGGTGGAACGGGCAGCACGAGGAGCTTCGAGAGCTTCGCGCCGTCACCGACGTCCAGACACTCCAGCGCCTCACGCAGCGAAAGCCTTCCGAGGCAGAGCTGAAGGCGGCGCTCGAGCAAGAGAGGCGCTGGCGCGAGGAAGCCGAAGCGCGCGCCAAGAAAGCCGAAGACGCGAAGAAGCGCGCCGAAGATCTCCTTCGCGTGTGCCTGTCGGCCGAGCAGAAGGAAGATCTCGACAAGAAGAAGTGCTTCTACATCGTCGTCGAAGGCAAAGGCGGCAAGAAGGAGCGCTACCGCATCGACCGCGGCAGCCACGGCAACGTCAAGCAGGTCGACGACCGCGGCTCCATCATCCGGTCCTTCTGCATCCAGCCCGCGGGCGTGCCGGAGGGAGACATCCTGCTCACACAGAAGCTCTGGCTCGAGGCGAGCGAGGAGACGCGCGAGGAGTTCTGGGCGACGGCGAACATCACCACGCTCATGAAGGAGAAGGAAGTCCCGCATCACATCCCTCGCCGCGAGCGACGCAAGTACGCCGAGGTGCACGGCCTCCTGCACTGAGAGGAGATCGAAGTCGTGAGCCGGAACCATGAGGGCTACGAGCAAGCGATGAAGGACGTCTTCTCGATTCTCGACTCGTACCGTAGCCGCGCCAGCGACCGGGGCTCATGGGCGGAAGTGACGCGCATGGACACGCTCAAAGTGATCCGCATCGCCCTCGAGACCCTGCGGACGAATAACATCGTTCGCTCGAGGATCGACAAAGACAATCGTTGCGAAGAAACGATCTTCTACGGCTTCGAGAGCCGCTCCTACCGGTGCACCAAAAAACGCGGGCACGATGACGATCACGTCGCGGAGGTGCGCTGGAGCAGCGGCATCTTCGGGACGATTCTCGACGAGAAGCCATGACCGGCACGCCTGACCCGTACGTGATGTACCTCGTCGTCCGGACGAGCCTCAAGATGAACGCGGGCAAGACGGCCTCGCAGGTCGGGCACGCCGTGATGATGCTCATGCTCGAGTGGCACGGGCAAATGGGTGAAACTTTCATACCACCCAAGGAGCGCGAGAAGCGCGAGGAGCGCGAGCAGTGGTACGAACGGCAGGTGGTGATGGGCCATTGGCTGAAGGACAACCATCCCTCGTACCCGAAGATCGTCCTCGCCGCGTCGGACGACGAGTTCATGAAGGTGCAGCTCGAAAACGGCGGCTTCCTCGTCGTCGACAACACGCTGAAAACCGAGACGGTCTTCGGCCTTTGGCCGTGCAAGAAGAGCGAGGCGTCCGAAACGATCAAGACGCTCAAGCCGCTCCGGTGAATAATGGGATCGTGACCGACGAGCATGGCGAGATCCTCTGGACCGTCGAGAGGGCCGTGGACCAGCACAAGAGGCTCGTGCGCGCGAGCCACGCGAGCCTCGTCTTCACGAGGCACGAGCCGAAGTTCACAGTGACCATCGACGCGCGCGTCCGGGGATCGCGGAAGAAACCGGTCGCGATCCACGGCGGCGGAAGCTCGCCCGAGGAGGCCGGCAAGAGGCTCATCGAGCAGCTCGATGCTTGGGCGGAGACGCTGTCGTGAAGAGAGTGAAATCCCGAAAGCCGGGGCGCGTGGTGATCGACTCGCCGGCGTCCGTCGAAGATACGATCGAGACCTTCGGGATGAGCGAGAAGGAAGTCGATCACGTGCGGCGCCTCGTCGACGAAATCGTCAGCGGCAAGATTCGTCCGAATCGCCCAAAACGCGTCAGAGTCGCGTGAATGCATGTGAAGAGTCGTAACTTCGTCTGAAAACTCTCGGGTTGACCCGTACTGCGTCCAGGCGTATCCTTTCTCGGGCAGGTGAGGCACGTGAAGGTCGTGAAGAAAGAAGCAAAGAAAGTGGTGGACGAGTCCCGGAAGACGGACGTCGGGGTCTCGACGGCGGAGGCGCTCCTCGAGCGCTACGAGTGGCGCAGGGTCGAGATCCCGCGGACGTGGTACCCGAAGGAGGTCGGCGCGCAGCTCGTCGGTTTCTACGGCGGCCGGACGACGCGCTCGGGTAGCCACGGTCAGTACGATGTCATCATCGTCCACGTCCCCGGCCACGGCGCGTACGTCGTCTCGGGGGTCAAGGTGCTCCAGCTCGTCGACGCGTCGATGGCCGACGTCGGCGATCCGATCTGCGTCGTCTACAAGGGCGAGAAGAAGCTCACGGAGGACAGGAAGATGAAGCTCTTCGACCTCTTCGTCGCCGAGGGCGATCCCATCGACGCCTCGATGCTCCCGCGCGTGGAAGCCCTGACCTAAAAAGGAGTAAAATGAGGCCATGATGAAAAAGCTCGGCGACGTCATCGACGCGTACTTCGCGCAGAAGAAGGAACTCCACGAAGCCTTCGGTTACGACCCGAACCTCGCGGAAGAATCTCCGCTCGAGGACCAGCGACGCATGCACTGGATGCTCGTGAAGCCCGAGAGGAGCTACATGACGGATCCGAAGGGCATCTGCGTCTTCTCGAGCGAACCATTCACCGTCGATTCCATCGCTCGGGGCAAGATCCTCTTCGGCGGTCCCATCGGATCGTCCGTGCTCCGCACCGAGGCGCACGTTCTCGTTGGCATCGTGCCGCGCAGGGGTTTCGAGCCCGCGACGGGCGGCTTCGTCCGCTACAACGCGGTTCGCGGGCAGGTGCTCACGATCTTCGACGCCGCGCTCGAGTGCAAGGACCCCGCGATCGCGGAAGCGTACGTAAAGCGCTGGGGTACGTGACGTCCCCCGCCGAGTACCACGCGAGATCCTTCGCGGCCCGGGCGCACGAGGACCAGAGGTACGGCCTCGGCGAGCCCTACACCTATCACCTCGAGGACGTGCGAAACATCTTGGTCGAGTTCGGCTTCGGCGGAGAAGAAGACGGCGACTACCTCGTCGGCGCATGGCTTCACGACGTGCTCGAGGACACCGAGACGTCACAAGAATTCCTGCAGCAGACGTTTGGTACGCACGCGACTGCGATGGTCTGGGCCGTGACGGGTCGCGGGGACAATCGACGCGAACGGAACGAGAATGCCTACAAGAAGATGGTCGCGTACCCCGACGCCATTCCGCTCAAGCTCGCCGATCGCCTGTCGAACGGCAGGAACAGCAAGCGCGACAAGCTCGATCTCTACGGGGTGTACAAGGACGAGTATCCGTCCTTCCGGGCGCACCTCAAGCCGGCGAGCAAACCCGACGGGCGCACCGCGGACATGTGGCGGTCGCTCGACAGGCTCTTCGAGTTCCAACAGGAGTCATCGTGATCAAGGTCCAGAGCGTCGTCGAGTGCTACGAGGTCGACGGCCAAGAGGTGAAGACGGTCGCCACGACCGGCAAGCGTCCGTCGATCACCATTCGTTCGCATTGGCTCAAGAGCGAACTCGTCGTGCTTGAGGCCGGCGACAAGACCTTCACGATTCTTCTGAGGGACCTTGTCGCGGCGGCCGAGAACGCCGCGAACAGCGCGAAGTGAACATGAAATTGACTCCCACGATGAAAGCGGCAGTGTTCGTCACTGCTGAACACGGTTTGCTTCCGTTCTGTAACTGGCGAAGTGGCCGGCGCGGTTCCCGTCGTCCGACGGCGTGGGGGTGGTTTCGCGCGTTCGACCGCCAGACGATAGACGCGCTTCGCCGACGCGGGCTGCTTCGTGGGAAAATAGGTAGATGGGATTGGAGCTTGACGCGCGCCGGCTATCGCGCCGCAGCGTGGGTCGCACGGGAAGACGGCGATGCAGATCGGGCCACGAGATGGAACCGCCTGGCACAAGGAGAGTTAGCGAGCGAGATGAGAAAGAAAGATTCCTCGATCGTCTCCGAGCAGCTCACCGCGGAGTGGACAAGCGGCTTCGCCGTCGCGCTCGCTGAAATGCATCGCCTCTCGAAGGCCAGCTCGGTCGTCTGCGAAGTGGCGCGCAACGCCGGGTTGACCGTCAAGAGCGCGCGACTCGCCCGGGTCAGCGATTTCGATTTGAGGGAGCTGCGCGCCGCTGGCGTCGCCGCGAAATAGCGGGAGAACGAATGAGCCATTGGGACAAATGCGAGGCGTGCAAGGAAGAAGGACCGCCCGGGACCGTTCACGTCTACGGCCAGTACTCTTGGCACGAAGAGGCGTACATCGTGGCGGACGAGAAGGGGCTCATGAAGCTCAAGGAGGCGATCGAGAAGGCTCTCGCCGAAGGTTTCGGGAAGGCCGTGGTCTCCCCGGCAGACGGCGAGGGTTACCACCTTCACGTCATTCGGCACGACACGGACCGAATGGATCGGCTCATCCTGCCTTACGTCGGCTGGGAGAAACAGGTTGGCGCCCCACGTCGAGGTCGCCCACCTCATAGCCTCGTGCCCGACGATGCTGACGATGAGATTCTCGGAGACGACGAATACGAAGCTGTCATGAAAAAGTTCGATGCCGAGGCCTAGGAAGAAACCAAATCCGACCTACCCGAGGTTCGAGAAGCTTCCGAAGGGTTTCGTGCTCGAACGCGCGCTCGGGCGCTTGCGAGAGAACGTCACGACGGGGTACGAGGTGTGGACGGACGCGCAGCTCTCGAAACGCGCGCACGATCTCGCGTACGAGCTTCGCTTGGTCGACGAAGAGATGGTGCGGCGCGCTGAGAAACTGGAAAAACGGGAGTGAGCGTGGAGGGCGAAAAGATGACGGTGGAAGATGACGGGTTCGAGGTGACCGTGAACGACCGTGATCCGTCCAACGTGCAGCTCCGCGCGGGCTACCTCGCGAGCATGGCCATGAAGCTTCCACCCGGCGACGACCGTACGTTCTTGATGAAAGCCTCACGTTCGCTCCGGGCGTACGCGGATTTGCTTCTCGAAGAGCGAAGCACACGCTAGACGAAGGACGCCGTGAGAGCCGCACGCATGCATCCGCCGCGCTCGACGGAGCCTGGGACTCCGGGAGGCAGACACGCGCGCCGGTGTCGCGAGCTGGGCATCTGCTATCGCTGCGGCAAGCGTGCGGTGCCGAACACGTCGCTCTGCGCGGCGCACCGTAAAGAGGTGAACCAAAAAACGCTCAAGCGTTACGCTCGCGCCCGTCGGCTCAAGATCTGCTGGCGATGCGGCAGGCCTGCCAAAGTTTCCATGCTCTGCGCGAAGCATCAGCGTGATCAGCGTAAGCAGCAGAAACGTGATCGCGACCGCCGGCGCGCCCGCAAGCCATGCAGGGTCTGCGGCAGACTCGGTCATGCGTCTCCCGATCACAAGAAGCTTAGACTCTGCGTCGATTGCGGGGAGCCGGCGACCGCGAAGGTGAGTGGAGCGCGCGTGTGTGGCGCTCATCGCATGATACGGCGTGCCGTCGAGCGTGAGCGAGAAGCGATACAGCGCAAACAGGCCATCGCGAAAGGTTTCTGCGGTCGATGCAAAAGCCGACCGATCGCGCCGGACTCCAGCTCGCGGTGCGTCCAGTGCCTCGCCTACAATCGCCAATACATGGCGAACATCTACGATCCACGTCGTCGTGCCGGCAAAGCTGAGGACGTGTAAGATCGGACTTGGGTCCGGAAACGGATCCAGCGCGCCCGTGGTCGTGACTCCCCCCTTCACTCCTCGGGCGCGCCTTTTTCAAATCAGCGGATCACATCTTCGGGGACAGCGGCACCCTCGTCGACCGTTCCGCCGCGCGCCTTGCTGAATTTTCCGAGTTCGGCGGCGAGGAGCTTTTGGACGCGCGCGATCATCTCGTCGTCCAAGCGCGGCTCCGCGAAGAGCTGGTACTGCGACTCGGTCGCGCTCATCGGCTTGAGCGTGAGTCGGAGGCGCCCGCGCGTGAGCGAGAGCTTTTCTTCGATGCGCCGCGCGATGGCGTCAAGTGGGACTTGGAACGCACGTTTCTGTTTCTTCTGCTGCGCGTTTGCAGCGCGTCGTTCGTGTCGATTCACGAAAAAGACCATCCGACGAAAACGGACACAGCGCAAGATCCGACAGGATCGCCTGGACGAGGTACGACCCTTTGACGTACATTGGGATCGCGGCTAGAAACCTCCGCGGTCCGCAATGTGCACGATGCGTGCTGCGGAGGAGTCGCCAATCGCGCCTCGGCGTGATGGGCGCTCACGGGCGAGTCGTCTAATCCTCCCGGTGTCTCGGACTTCTCACGACACGCCGGGATTTTTTCTTCGCAAAGGTGAGAGCGATGCGGATCATTCACGACGTCCACGGTCCGATGCAGGTCGGTGCGGGGCTCACGCCGCTCGCGAGCCCGGACGGCAAGGCTAGGGCCGCCCGCGTCGAGATGCTCGCGTGCGTGGATCCGAATTTCGCGATCTCGTGGCGCGACAGGTTGGCGGACGACGAGGCGATCTACATCGAGGGTGACGCGGCGTCCGTCGTGCGGATGCTCGAGGACTGGATCGACTTCATCGAGATCGGCGCCCAGGATCTCGTCAGGGACGGCAAGCTCGATCCCGGGTGGAACGACTTCGACAAACGTTGGGGTCCCTACAGCAAGCACAAAAAGAAAACGAAGAAGGCGAAGACGAAGGCGAAGAAGACGAAGGCAAAGAAGACGAAAGCGAAGAAGTGAAGACGCACGAAGAAATGCCTGCGCTCGCCAAAGAAGCGCACTTCCTCCTCGAAGGACGACCTCCCAAGCCGGAAATCACGTCCCTCATCGTTGCATGTGCCCTGCTCACGGCGGCGACGATGGACGCGAAGAAGCTTGGATGGTTAGACGGGCTCTGCCTCGTGATGGCGCTTGGTAATTTGGCGCTTTATCTTTATCGCTGGTGGCGTGATCGGGTTTGGACGCGGCGCAGGAACGCCTACGTGAAGCGCATCCACGAGATGCAAGAAGGAGCCGTCGATGGTTGAGGAGCAGAGGGTGGCAGAGACGGCGAAGATGTACGAGCCTTGCGTCGCGTGCAGCGTCGCGCGGGCGAAGGGCGACTTCGAAGAGGCTGTCTCGTGCCGCTCGTGCAAGGGCACGGGCATCCTGCGCACGCGCGAGAGCTGGGTCTGCAACGCGTGCGGCGGGTGCCTTTGCCCCGGCGATTCAGCCGACCATGAGAGCCCGCACGGGCTCGTCGAGGCCAAGGTCTCGGGCGGTTACAGCTCGCCGGCGCTCTCGGACTGCACGAACTATGCGTTCTCGATCTGCGAGGCGTGCCTCCGGAAAATCTTCGACGGATTCGCGGTGAAACCGAAGATCAGCGACTACATGATCGGCGTGGCGGGTGGCGACGACGTCGCGACGGACGAGCAGTACGAAGAGGAAGCGGCGGCGCGGAAGAAAGCGGACGAGGAGAATGAGGCGAGCAAGGCGGAGTTCTTCAAGCTCTACGGCGAGGCCCGCTGCGCGGACCACGACAAGGACCCCGCGAGTAAGAACGGCAACGCTCTGAAGGAATATTGCATGCGTGAGGGTGCGGGGCGCCTCCTCTACGAGAACAGCGACTGGCCCTACAGCAAGCGCTGGCTCTGCTCGCGCCATCTCCGCGACGCGTTCGTCAGCCGGGGGACGACGATCGAGATCCCGGGACGCGAGCCCCTCACGTGGGCCGCGCGATCGAAGAGGGGCCTCGAGCTGCTCGCCGAATTCCGCGGAGGCAATAGCCCCGTCGTCTCGTCCGAGGAAGACGCTGCCATCGCGATCTCGACGCTCTTCCCGCTCCTCATGTCGAAGAAACACGGTGGTCATGCCGCTCGTGAGCTTGCACGAATCTCGCTCGCACGGCCTCAGCCCGCAAAAAGTTGGGCGTCCCATCGCATCCCGCTGAGCTTTCGCCCCGGTCATGATGAAATCGCTCGCCTCGTGAACGATTGGCTTACATGGGGCAAGCAGCAAGAATACGACAACGCCGTCGCGACGGCGTTTCTCCGATACGACGCGCGAACGATCTGGGACGACGGTGACGACGCGCGAAACATGCCTGTCGACGGCATGACCGACGAAGAAGCCGAAGCGGCCCAGGCCAAAGACGAAGCCGATCGGGAGGCGCTTTTCGCGATGATGGCCGAACGGGACGCGCGAAAAGGGGAGTGGGAGGAGTGAATTTCAACGATCGCATCCACGTCGAAACCCGTTCGAACGGGATGCTTCGTTGCGAGGCCGCGCGGCGCGAGGGCGGCCCGTGCGGCAAGCAGCTCGAATATGATCTCGCGCGCCGCGGCAACGAGGTTCTCGAGTCCGACGGACGCATGGTTGCGAGGGATGTCGAGTACATCACGAGGACGATCGCTGCGAACGCCGCGGTCGGTGGCTGGTCGATGATCGAAGATGAGCGCGGCTTCTACATCGTGTGCCCATCCTGTCATCGTCGTGAGCGATGGGTGAAAAAAGAATGAAAAAGCTCCACATCTCCACGGCCCTGTCGCTCCCACTCGAGGCGATCACGGAGACCATCGCGATTCTCGGCATCCGCGGTTCGGGCAAAACGAACACGTGTGTCGTCCTCACCGAGGAGCTGCTCGACGCCGGGCAGCAGGTCGTCATCATCGACCCAACCGACGTCTGGTGGGGGCTCAAGTCATCGAAGAACGGCAAGGAGGCCGGTTACCCCGTCATCGTCTTCGGCGGCAGGCACGGCGACGTCCCGCTCACGGCGGCCGATGGTGCGACGGTCGCGGACTTCATCGTCGAGGAGCGCCTGCCGGCGATCCTGTCGCTCCGGCACTTCGAGTCGCAGGGCGACATGCGTCGCTTCGTGACGGATTTCGCGCGGAGGCTCTACCACAGGAAGGGCGAGGAGGGCCGCGACACGCCGATGCTGCTCGCCATCGACGAGGGACATCTTTTCGTCCCGCAGCGGGTGACCGGGGCGAAAGCGCAGATGGTCGGCGCGATCCAGAAACTTGTTCGCCAAGGACGGACGAGCGGCATCGGGGTCGCCGTCATCGACCAGCGCGCGGCGTCGGTCAACAAAGATATTTTGACACAACTCGAGCTTCTCATCTGCCACCGCACAAGCTCGCCGCAAGATCGCAAAGCGCTCGAAGGGTGGATCGAGCAGCACGACACGGCCGACCAGAAAGAGACGTTCTTGGCGCGCTTACCGGAACTCGCCCGCGGCGTCGCGTGGTGCTGGTCGCCCGGTTGGCTCGACATCTTCAAAGAGGTGCCCGTCCGCGAGCGCCGGACCTTCGACTCGTCGGCGACGCCGAAGGCCGGCGAGAAGCGCGTGACTCCCACGACGCTCGCGCACGTGGACCTCGACGCGCTCAAAAAGAAGATGGCGGACGCGATCGAGAAGGCGAGCGCCGAGGATCCGAAGGTGCTTCGCACGCGGATCGCGCAGCTCGAGCGGCAGCTCGCGAGCCGCGTCGCCGAGGTGAAGCTCGCGCCGCCGCCCGAGAAGCCGCTCCTCAGTCGCACCGAGGCAGAATGGGCAAAAGAGCAACTCGAGACGCTCGAGAAAATGCGAATCGAGGTCTTCAACAGCGCCGAGGAGATCCACAACAAGATCCTCGAGACCAACACCTACCTGCTCAAGGCGCTCAAGCGTTGGCTCGAGGGCGGCCCGACGTCCGCTCAAATGGAGCACGCGAACGGCGCCGCGAAGAAGAAGTTCGCCAAGGAGTATGAAGTCGTTTATCCGGTGAAACCGGCGAAGGCTGAATCTTCGATCGCCGGGATGAGCCCGATCGAGAAGAAGATCCTCTGCACCCTCGCCGCGGGTGGTGCGATGAACCGGAAGAAGCTTGCGATCTGGACCGGTTACTCGCACACGAGCGGATCATTCGGTCAAGCGCTTGCGGATCTGCGGGCGGCGGGAGACATCGTCGGGTCGTCCAAGGAGTTTGCGATCACGACCGAAGGACATGCGAAGGTCGCCGGCTACGTCGAGAAGCTCCCGAAGGGAGAAGCGCTCCTCGAGTGGTGGATCGGTAAGCGCCCGGCCAGCGACGGGCTCGTCCTGCGCGCTCTCTGGCGCGCCGGCCCGATGTCGCGCGAGGACATCGCCTCGGCGATCAAACGTTCGAACACGTCGGGGTCGTACGGGCAGACGCTCGCGGATCTCCGCGCGCTCGGACTCATCGACGGGTCTGCGAAGGCCTACAGCCTTTCGCCCGAACTTCAGTAAAATGAAAGCGATGAAACGAGATTGACCATGATTCGAATTCGGCCCTTCGACGTCGGTGTCTTTTCGGGCGAACAGATCGGTGAGCCCGGTAAGTGGCTCGTCGCCCTCGGTCGCGATGCAGTCGGTGGCGTCGTCATCGCGGAAGCGGACAGCGCACAAGAGGCGACACGCTTCCTTCACGACTTCGTCGCGGCGATCAAAGCCTCCCGCGCGAAGGGGGCCTCATGATCGAAGATGGGAAAATGAAGCCCATGATCGAAGACGTGAAAGTGTTTGACGGCCGCGTCGAAGGGTTTGATAAGGACAAGCCCTTCTACATCGTGCGTTTTGGGGACGACGAGCATGCTCATCAGGCACGTGTTCTCACTGCGTGGCTCGTGGATTCGTCCACGCCTGCGGTGTGCGCGACGATGGCCGGGGACGGCAAGCGCCACGTCTTCCGCAATGTGAACAGCACGGAAACGTCGTGTGGCGAAAACCTCACGCATGCCGAAGTGCCCGATGGACCCCTCTGTCCGAAGTGCTTCATCACCAGCTAAGGAAGCCGCGATGGAATTCAAAGAACAGGCGTGACCATGACCGACGAAAAAGCGGGTCACGTGCCATTGATTGCTGAGAAGATCGCGCGAGCGCTTGACACGGACAAATTCGATCCCGAACTAAGCGCGGAGTTGAGCCGAATTATCGGTAAGCCTCCCACGAAAGAAGAATTGGAAAGAGTGCTGCTTGGGGCGAAAGATATGTCATTGACCGACGAGGAGTGGTGCAAGCTCGAACGCGTTCCTCGGAATCTCCTCGAGCGCGCGAGGGCTTGGCAAGACAAGACGTTCCACGCGAGCGGTCACGAGTTCGATGGCCGCGCGCTCGCGCTCGCGTTCCGCGACGTCCGAGATGACGCTCTCGAAGAGGCCGCGGTCACGAGCGAGCGCGGCGATGATTCCGCGGAACGCATCCGCAAGCTCAAGTCTAAGCAGCCGTGAGCGATGACGAAGCGGCTCTGTCCGGGATGCAGTAATCGGCCTCGCAAGAAAGGCGAGCGCTATTGCACGAAATGCATGCAGCTTCCGCTTCCATTTCAAAGCGGGTTGAGGCAAAAACCCAGACGTATGAAGAAGGTGAAGAAGACGCCGCCGTGAAGGACGATCGCTCTCCAGGATGCCCGCTCCGCGTCGAGCGGCCCGTGGCACTTTCTTTCGAAGAATTCGATCAGGCTCTTCGCGACCTCGTGGGTCTTGGAGAGCTTCACTCGGCCGTCGTCACCACCGGCGGCCAGAGCGCGATCGTGAGGAAGTGGGTCGCCCATAGCCCGAGCGTGGCCGCGGCGAGTCGCTAGGTCGTTTAGGACCCGAAGCACTCGTCGATCGTCTGGGCCACGGCGAGCTGCACGACGTCTTTCGGGGCGCCGTGATGGGCGGCGAGCTTGATGCCCGTCTTGAAGAGGATGGCCGAGATCGTGCCCGCGAAGGTCACTTCGTCCATACCTCGGCACTCGGCCTTCAGCTCCTCGACGAGCGCGGCAAAACGCTCGTCGGCCTCTTCGTGGAGGTGTTCGACGCTCTCGATCGTGGAATCACCCATAGCGCGGCCATCCTGCGGGATCCAAATGCTGCTCGTACTCGGGGAAGCCCGAGGGATCCCAATCATGCTCGTACGAGGGCCAGCCAGGTCGGTCGAAGTTTGGGTAGTGGCCCACGAGGTGGCCGGGGGCACGTTTCGTCTCCGCCCACTTCACGGCCGCACCCGCGACGACGGCCCCGAGACCGAAGAACCAATAGAGATCCGAGGACGGCTTCTTCGAAGAGGTTGCGCCGACCGCGAGGCCCACGAGACCGCCAATCCCGGCCGAGACGAGCAGCTCTTTGTCGAAAAAGGCCATGGCAAGGATCTCCTCAGAACGTTTGCGTCACGGCGTCGAGGTTCGGGTTCGGCGGGAACGCCATGCGTCGGACGGCAGCGTCGATGCAGGCTGCGATGCGGGGGTTCGGCGGCGAGGTCGTCACGGTCACACCGACGGCGTGGCCGTTCTGGACCGCGGCTTTGATCGTCACGCCCATGTCTTCCGGCGCGCCGCACGCGTTCAAGAACGCACCGCCGGCGAAAGGCCGCGCGAGCTGGTCGGCGGTGAGGTCGGGCACGTGGCCGCTGCTGGGGTCGTACTTCTGCGCGGCGTGCGACCACGCGTCCTCGAAGCTCGCTCCGGCCCCGGCGAAGAAGAGGCCCTCGTAGCCGACGAGGTGCCGCGTCTTCGGGCCCGCGAACTTGACGGCGCCACCCGCGAGGACCGCCCCACCCAAGAGAAACCAGAGGAGCTTCGACGACGATGACTCGTCTTCTTCGCTGAGGAATGCGGCACCGATCCCGAGACCGACGACGCCGCCGAGGCCGGCAGAAATGAGCAGCTCCTTGTCGAGGAAGGCCATAGGGGAAAGCTTATCAGCATCCCAAGATCATGGCGAGACGGGTACCGAGGTTCCTCAATCACCCCTGTTGGGCGTGTCGGGAGATTCGTCGCGGCACCACAAGATTGCGGGCTCGCCGTCCACGGCAAGCGGCCAGATGTGGACGCGTTCCAAGAGTTTCATGTCGCGTTCGTCGTGGGGGTTCACGAGTCTGTACGCTTCTTCCGCGGTCGCGGCGCGAACGACGTTCAGGCTGTAGCCCCAGCGTTCGTAGTCTTCGACGAGCCAGAGCATCACATGTGCCTTCTGAAGTCTGGATCGACCGCCGCGAAGGCGGATCGGATCTCTTCTTGGACTTCCGCCCAATCTGCCATCGCTTTGTGCCAGTGCTCGAGCGTCTCTTCGTCGACTTCGCTGGAAGGTTGGCCTGACCACTCTTCTTTTTCCGACACGGAGAAGACGGGGTAGGCCTCGCGAACGTCGCAGTAGATCCTTTTCGTACCCATGCAGTTCAGTATGACATGCATCCCACGATACATCAAGTAACGTTATATGCTGACTGCTTCCTCACCCCTTCACCCTTTCACGGTGCAGAGCGGGAAGAGCTTCGCCACACGCTGCGCAACGTGCGCGTCCACGACAGAGTCGATGACGGGCTCGATGGGTTTATAGGCGTAAGGCGCCTCCTCCATCATGCGCTTCTCGTATTTATCGAGAATGTCTTTCCTCATTCGCATCATCGGCGACTTCGGATCGACGGGCCCGACGATGCGGAGGCGCTCCACGGATTCGAGGTACTCGGAGCGCGGAACATGTGCCGCTTTTCCGCGTGAGAGACTCCGGCCGGCGCCGTGACACGCGCTTGAGAGTGCTTCATCGTTCTCCTCGCCCGCGAGAAGGTAGCTCGGCGCGCCCATGGACCCCGGGATGATGACAGGCTTGCCGAGCCACTCGGAACCTTGGCCGTCGTCCGTTGGCCCGTGCGCCGGGGTTACGCCTTTGCGATGGAGGCACGACTCGTTGTCCTTGAAGACGAGGTTGTGGGGCGCGTCGTAAACGAGCCGCGCATCGATACTGAGCCCTGTCGCCTCTTCGATGGCGCGAAGAGCCATGAGACCCAAAAAGAGCCGGTTCGCGAAGGCGAAGTTCGCAGCGTTCCCCATCCCGTCGAGATAGAAGAGTCCCTCTTCGCATCTCGGTCCTTCCGTCGGCAGTGGGAAGAAGCCGCCTTTCGGCGACGCGATGTCGCTCGGGAAGATCTCGCGCGCGCGATCCATAAAGTGCCCACCGACAGCGTGCCCGATCCCGACGGAGCCCGAGTGCACCATGATGGCGACGTTGCCGCGGACGAGGTTCCACGCGCGAGCCGCGTGGCCCTCGTAGAGCGCGTCGATGCGCTGGATCTCGACGAAGTGATTGCCGCCGCCGACGCATCCGATCTGCGGGTCGCGGCCGTCGATGTTGCCCGACGAGCGGATGAAGTTCTCGAACCCGAAGAGTCTCCTTGTCGGAAGGATCCCGCCGCCGTGCACGTGGTGGACGTCATCCCGCTGCGACTTCGGATCGAAGCGCTGCCAGATCCCTCGCGTGAGATTGTCGTCCGACGTGTCCACAAGACCTGGTAGGCCATGACGGAGGACCGCTTCGCGCTGCCGCGGCGACATCGGGATGTCGCGTTCGCCCTCGAAGAAGATCGCGCGGAGACGCTTCTGGATCGCGGGCCAGTGCGGCTCGAGGGACTCGGCCGGCAGATCGGTCGCGAGGAGCCGCATCCCGCAGCAGACGTCGTTGCCAATCGCTTGCGGGATGACGACGTTCTTTGCCTGAACCACCGTGCCGACGGGAATGCCCGAGCCTTTGTGAAAGTCCGGCGTGAGCACGACGCGTTCGATCGCGGGCGCGGCGTCGCCGAAGAACGGATCGCCGGCGCCGCGCGTGTCCCGCTCACGAACTTCTCGGATCGCGCGGGCCACGTCGGCGAACTCGATGAGCTGCTCGAATGCGTCGGCCTCCACGGAGACCGACTCGTTCGCGAAAAGCTTGATGTCGATGTCCGGATGAAGGACGCGCACGACCGAGGGCGTCTCGCGGTGAAGGAAGGGAAAGCTCAACGCGCGATCTCTTCACGCGCTCGCGCGAACGCTTTCTGAATTCCATCTACAGAGTGCTCGTAGAAGAGTTCGACCTTCGGGCCGTCGTCGCCGTGCCACACCGTGAGCTTGACGGGGCCTGTCTCTACGGCCCATTCGAGTTCGATCGTGGGGTTACTGGACTCGAGAACGCCGGCCTCGTTGCGTTTTCGCTGGTAAATGCGGCGACCCCACCGGCGCTCTTTCTTCTTGAAGTCGGGACACCAAGTGTCGTGTGTGATGCCGTGCCAATCGTGTTCTTCGGGCTCATGGTCCGCGTCGCATGTGAGCCTGAACGCGTTCAGCTCGTTCATGTACGCGAGGTAGAGCGGGTCGCTCGCGCGGAAGGCGGCGACCTCGGCCTCGTATTTCTTGCGACCCTCTTCGCGCTCGTGGCGCGACTTCTTCTCGGCTTCCGAGACCCATTCGTCTTGCAAGATGAGCCTCGGACCCACGCGTTTGAAAGTCTTGATCGCGCGGATCTCTGCCGGGTTCTTCTTCGCCTTCTCGCTCTTGTTGCTTTCGTCGTCCTTGTCGCTCTCGTCTTCGTCTTCGTCGTAATTCGCCGTCTGGAAAGTGCGAACGAAGGTCGGGCCAAGCGTTGCCAAATCAGGAGCGACGATCTCGGGCCACTTGCGATCTTCCTCGACCCATTCGCGATCGTCTTTCTCGGCGCTCGGTCCGAACATCTCGAGTTCGGGCCATCCCGCCATCGGGTTCATGAAGTCGAAGACGCGGAACTCGTACGGGCATGCCCAGTAGCAGCCGCACACGACGAGCAGCATGCTCTTCGGATCGAACCGGTGCTCGGACCAGCAGAACTCGATACCCTGCTCGGCCTCTTCGCCGAGGTGGTCGCGGCGCTTGCCGGTATCCAGCTCGACGACGGTCTGTCCTTGGTAATCCTCACCCGCGATGAGGAAGGCGTGTCCGTTCGGATGATCTTCGATCCACGAGAACGGGAACGCCGAGTAATTGCGATCGACGACAGCGATGGGTTCATCCGAGCCGATCTTGAAGGCTTTGCCGCGCGTGTAGCTCCATCCGCCTTCGCGCGTCGAGAAGGACGACACGACGAGTTTGTATTTTCCCGACGGCGAGAGGTGTTCGCGCCGGCTCCCAGCGACCTCGTTCTCAGGGACGAAATATTTTTCTCGTTCGTCACTCATCACTTCGCTCGCTTCTTTTCCATCGGCGGGAATTTGTAGACGATGCCGCAGCCCTCGCAGTGCCAATCCTGGACGTAGGCCTGGAGCGGCGGGCCACCGATTCTGTCTGAATGCGGGTAAGCGACGTTACCCACGACGCTGCCGCCGCAGACGCGGCATGTCCCTGGTTTCGGCGCGTGCTTTCCGCGGAGCGTGCGTTTGTCTTCACGATCCTTTTCGAGCTTGGCGATGCGCTCACGCATCTCGCCCGCACTCGGCAGCTTGCTCTGATCCATCTTCGGGATCACGACGCGGTCTCCGACTTCTTATCGAGTCGCCTGCGTCGCTTATTTGCGAGCCGCGTCCACGTCTTCCTGTTCCGGCGTCGAATCTTCTCCGTGCGGCCGAACGTGTGGCGCTTGACGACGGCTTCCTTGATCTCGGGCGACTCGGCGCGGCCCTCGGGCATCCGCCGACTCTTCTCAGGGCGAATGGACCGACTCACGATCGCCCCAACTTCGCGAGCGTCTTCCACGCGATTTCGCCGAGGGTGTTCATCTCGTTGCTGCTCCAGACTTGATGCGGACGCAGGGGGTGTTCGAACGTCGTGGCGAAGCGGAAGAGCCCGTGCGGGTCGTCGTCACCCCAATGCTCATGGTCGCCCGACGCGACGAGGGTCGCCCGACGGAGGTAGTTCGTCGGACACGTGTTCTCCTCGTAGTAGAAGCGCTTCTGCTCGAGTTCTTCGTCGAGCTTCCGGTCCTTCTCGAACGAGAGCCCGGGAACGACGAGGCGGATGATCGTCTTGCCGGCGCCGGTGAGTTCGAGGATGTCCCAGTTGTGCCACGACCGCTGCGGCGCGGGGACGACGTCGAGGGTCCCGTGGCCCGGACGGACGCGCACCATCCACGTCGCATCGCATTCGTCGCATTGCCACGGCCCGACCTCACGCTCGCCGGAAATTTCGTCTTCGAACAGGTGCTCGACCTCGAACTCGTGCTTACCGCACGACGGGCACGAGAAATACCTCTTCGTGCGGAGCTGCACGCGGAGCGGGGCGGAAGCTTCGACGCTCACACTTCGTTCCTTCCAGCGATTGCGGCGAGTTCCGCGGCAGTGAACGTCGTTGCCTTCTTGAACCAATGCGCATGCATCTCCAAGAGAAACGCCGCGTCGGTCACCGGCAAACCCGAAGCATCGCCGATGAGCGCGTCGATGCCGCAATGCGGACAGAGGGCAGTGTTTTCACCCTCGACTTCTCGCACCCACTCTCGAACGTCGCTCGGTGCACACGTTTTTCGACAGTAGAAGCAACCGCAGACCGTAGACGCCATGACGTTTGGCTTGTTACGGAACGCTCGATCGTGCGCGCTTTGAAGCTCGTCTTCGGTCACGTTGCGGTCCTTTCAGCAACTCGGTCGACTCGGTCGACTCGGTCTCGCAGATCGAAAGCGCGCGGCTCGCGTGCCAACGGGCCTCGACGCACCGAGCGTTCTCCCCGATCCAGGCAAGTGCGTCCATCAAGATCCGCGCACGCTGTCGGTCGGTTTTTGGCGTCGGAAGATCGAGCGGGCTTTTTTCGGGATGTGGCATCGACAAGCATCGACGTGGATCACCCGGTTTTCTGACGAGGTCGGGCGTGTCCGTGGTTCGTCGGCACGTAGCCGGGCTCAGCCTTCATGGCGACGCAGTCGGGATGCGTGCAGTTGGCCACGTAGTCCCCGTGCTTCGGCTCGGGGTTCGCGAACGTCCGCACGCTCGTGACGACCTTGTCGAAGTAGCCACCTTCGAGGAGCCCCTGGAATTCGACGACGTCGCCATCGCCCAAGACGAAGCGCGCCTGGACGAGCGTGCCGCGTGAGAACTTCGCGCGGAGCGCCTTTATGGATTTCGGGAATCTCTCGTTCGTCATGATTTCCTCACGAGTTTGTATCGGTGGAGCTTGTGGTCGAATCGATCGTAGTCGCCGTTTTTGAACATCGGAAATTCAGGTTCGCCGGTTTCATTCGGATCGGCGAACCAGATGCACCATTCTTTTTCGTCGTTGTCCCAATAAAGATAGACGTGATCTGTCGGCGGCTCATCGTTCTCGAATTTTGTCAGCTCGTTGCTCATGATTTTCCGATTCGGCGGAGCACGACCATCTTGGGAAAGCCGCTGCCGTCGTCGTTCGACACGTCGAAGATGACGTGGTCCGCCGTCTCGAGCGCCTCGAGCCGTTCCTCTGCGGTGCCTTCGTCACCGATGGCCTCGTAGAACTCGCCCGTGCCTCCCCGCGCCGCTGCATGACGGTCGGGCTCGTCGTCTGTCATCGCCTGGAGGATGCAGCGCTCGTAGCGGCCGTCCTCGAGCTTGTCGAAAAACACTTCGCCGACGTTCACGGTGATGGGCATTCGGTTTTCCTAATCGGGACGGGACTTCGATGGATCTTTGCCGAGCTTCTCGAGGAGTTTTTGCTTGAGCGCGTTGCCCCTCTCGATGTGGTCGAGGGTCTCGACGAGGTTGTCCCTCACGAAGCCGAGGGCACTGCCGGCCATCACGATGAAGACCACCTGTTCGAACAGCTCGAGGTCCTCCCAAGCGATGTGGGTCCACTCGGTCTGGCAGCGCATCTGGGCCGTGCGACAGATCTCTTCCTGCTTCGCACGTTCTTGTTGAACGATGATCTCGAATTCTTCGGGCTGATACGTCGAAGCGAAGTGCTCTCGGAGCTGCTTTTCCCAAGCTTCATCCGGCGGCACTGGCTTGTTCTCTACGTAGATCTGGAACTGCGCGTAGAGTTTCTGCGCGAGGGCGTTGACGACGTTGTCGGGAGCGCCTGGGAGTGGACGAGTCACGATTTTTCCCACACGTGTGCACCGCTCGCTTCGAGACTTTTGACGAGGCTCTCGAGCGACGGGTGTCCGGTGCCGATCGGCATGTCGCATCGGTAGACCTTCTCGTCGCGATCGAGGTCGTGCTCGATGACACGCAGGTGCCGCGCGAACCAAAGGTCGCCGTCGTAGACGAGGACGATGCGTTCTCCAGGCTTCATGCGCGTTTGCTCCTTCACGCAGTTCACTTGTAGGTTCGCTTCGGTCGTCGTGACTTTGGTTTCGCGACGATGAGGCCTCGAACGCATTCGAGCGTGTCGTGCGGCTTGACGCTGACGATGGTCGCCGGTTCGGGAGGCGCGGTGTCCAGCATCCAGAAGTCGAACATCTCGTTGTACCAGTGCTTGCCGCATCGGCAGCGCGGCGCTGCTTCTTTGACAGTTGTCATTTCTCCTCACAGATCGTTCAGCGTCACGCCTGCGATGGGGCGTTTCTTTTTGCGTTCGGCGGCGAGCGCCTTGAGCAAGCCGTCGCACGCGACCTCCGCCGCACGCATCGCGCGCTCGCGCGAGCGCATGTAGCCCCGAGCTTGCGCGAACTGGACGGCCTTGTGGCCCATCCTCATGGAGGCGAGGCTCGCGCCTCGCTGCGTGTACTCGACGGGCGTCACGGTGTAGCGCCACCGCGGACCGTTCGCCGCGCGAGCGACGAGCAGGTAAAAACCATCGCGCAGGCGATGAAGCGACGTCGGCTCCCACTCGGTCGCGAGCCGCGTCATCGGAAGCCCCCTGCCTTCACGCGGACATCGTGCTGGGCGACGAGCTGCCGCATCTCCTCGATCGCGTTGCAGTGCGCGACGTAGGCGATCCGGCCCGCGTTCGTCGTCTTCCATTTGCGTACCCAGCCGAACATCTCTCGCACCATGAAGATCAAACGTAGCGACGCGAGCTTCTCCACGTCGTCGCACGTGCCCCAGTAGTCGAGCCCGCGAGCCCTGTTCGCGATGCTGAGCAGTTCCCACTGGGAGGCGGTCAACTCGAGCACGGGCGTCATGGATCGCTCAGATCCTTCCAGAGCTTGAACATCCGGTCGCGAAGATCTTCGCGGACGCGGGCGCGAGCTGCGTAGGTCTCGAGGTCTGCGACGTGGGCGCTGACGTCCGCGACGTGCCGGATCATCTGGATGGCTTGGATGATGACCTGGACGTCGTCGTCGCGGATGTCCTTGTCGAGCACGACGGTGAGGGCATGAACGCGGTCGGTCATTCGGACACCTTCTCGGCTTTCTCTTTCGGGACGAATCGCTCGACGCGTCTCACGTAAATGGCGACGTGCGTCGATTCTGCGAAGCTCGTCATGAGCATCCGCCAGCAGAGGTACTGTCGCACGTCGGACTCCGTGTAGAAGATCCGCGTCGCGGTTCTTTTCTCACCCGGCTTCGGCTCGGGGCCATGGTCGATCTGCCATTCGACACGCTTGTCGTAATCGTCGTCGTTCGGCATCGGGATGCGGACGTCGTGGCCAGGGATCTTGAACTCTTCGGTCACGATGTCTTTCGTCGACATGGCCGGACGATACTGCGATCTGGCGTAGGACGCAAGCGCGCCATCGTCGCTGTCATCCCAAGAGATGTCACTGCATACCAAGTCTCATCAGGAAGGCGTCTCCGGCTTGAGCGTCGGCCCGAGATCAACGATGATCGGTGGATGCTCGGGCCGATACGGCGCGGGCGTGCAGCTCGCCGCGTTGACGATGATCGGCGACTCGCCTTCGCGCCCGTACGCCTCGTGCACGTGCCCGAAGACGTGGAGCTTCAGCGAGAAGCACCGCCGCTGGTAGCGGAGGAGCGATTGCGATCCGAAGTGGTGCTCCCGTTGCGTGTCGTGGTCCCTGCCCCGGTCGCGGACGTTCGCGGGCGGCCCGTGCGTGACGAGCACGTCGATGTCGCGCGGCGCGCGCTCGAACCGATCCACGCCGCGGTCGAAAAACGCCCAGCCCTGGAGGTTCGGGACCCAAGGCGAGCCGTAAAACTTGAGGCCCGCGACGACGCGCGACACGTCGAAGAGGAAGTGGACGTCCGGTACCTCTTCGAGGAGTAGGCGCGCCTCCGGCCTGAATTTGGCGTGCGAAATGTCGAAGCAAAAATCGTGGTTGCCGGGGACGATCACCTTGTGCGGATGCGGCAGCTCTCGGAGCCAGAGCCCGAAGTCGATGATGGTCGAAATCTCGCCCGAAGAGGTGATGTCGCCCGCGTGAACGAGGACGTCGCCCTCGGGAACGTCGAGGCTCCGATGAAACCCGTGCGTGTCGCTGATGCAAACGATGCGAGCCATTCGGTGTCCAAGTTCTACTACCCTGTCTCGGAACACGTCGCCTGATTCCTCGGCGTGTCCCAATCCTAACTACGGATAGGATTCCCGTCGCCCGGATCGTCTGAGCCATCCGAACCGTCCGGTGTCTCGTTCCTAATTGAGAGGGATTCTTGACGCCTCTTTTTCCACTGCCGCTTCTGCATCTTGCGGCGCTCGCGGCGGTTCTTCTCGCCCTCGAGCAGCCACCGAGGTTCGGGCACGAGCCGGATCGTCCGATCGATGCCGGCTTCCTCGCGGATCGTCCAGAGCTTACCGAGGGCGTAGCCGAGCGTCTCGGCGGTGGGACTCCGCTCGAGCATGCGGATGATCCGGTTCAGCTCCTCCGGAACGTGCGTGAGCGTGCGGCGGCAGCCGAGTGCGCGTTGCCGGCCTTCGTTCTCCTTGATGATGCCCATGGTCTTGAGGCGCGCATCGAACGCGGCGATGGAGATCTTGCGCAGGGCCCGCAGATCGAGCTTCTTGCCGCCCTTCATGAGCCACTCCTTTCCGCCCGCGCCCGCGCCATCCCACCTCCGGAAGCCGAAGAGCAGCTCCCGCTGGTAGTGGCCGCGCGCGAGCGCGTAGGCTTCAAGCCACGCGCGCTTACTCCCGATGAGGAGGTTCGTGCGGCCGACAGTGGTGATCCAGATCGCGATCTCCTGGCGCTGGTTCTTCAGGTACCCGAGCCAGTGATGCCACTCGCGTGCGGAGAGATCGGGCGGGGAAATCTTGCTCCCGAGCGCTTCTGAAATTTGTCTCTCGTCGTCACCATCGTCGTCATCGGAGAATCGGAGCGGACCGAACTTGTCGCCCTTCGTACTCATCGCGCGTTCTTGTTCCAAAACCGGAGGCAGCGATGACAGACTTTTCCGAACGGCGTGCCCGATGATGCAAGTGGAGCTTCAGGCGGCAGCGCGTCCGATTTTTCGAACGACTTGAACGATCCATGCGCTGTCGCGCAGACCTGCCTGTCGTTTTCGAAAAGATGCGCAGACCACTGACCCCATCTACGCCAAACCATCACGACAGAGGAAGCAGTGTGGACGGTCATCACGTGTTCTTCTTCGGAGGAAGGCAGACCCATTCGTCGCGGCAAAGGAAACAGCGCTGGTGAAGATGCGTGCCTTGGACCGGGCATCCGCCTCCAAAGGTCCTTTTCCACCAGGAGCTACCGCGGCATGCACGCGGGATCGAGGGTACCTTCCATTCGGGATAGCCCTCCTCGTCTTTTATCCAGAGGGGATGCTTGCACGTCGGGCACCACGTCCGGAAGGGCGCATCCGGATAGTCTTGCGGCGAAGACGGCAGAGACGATGCAGATTTCTTCTTGTCCTTGTCGCTCTTCTTCGGAAAGCGAATGACGTTGTCGCCCTTCATCAAGAGCCGAAGATACCGCGCTTCTACGACCTTGCGAAACAAAGTCGTACGACGTTTGGCAGTACATCAAATTTTGCGTTACGTTCGTCCCATGGACGGCAGTGACGGCAAGGACGACAGCGGCACGGGCAGGAGTGCGGATCGCGCGCGCCGCGCGAAGGACCGCGCTGCGCGGGTCGCGGAACGCCAGAAGCGAAGGTTCGGCTTGGACGACAGCGAGAGCGTTCTCGGCGAACGCGTCGCCACGATCCTCGCGTCGTGCGCGATACGGGCGAGCGCGGAAGAGGATCCGTACCTCGCGCGCGTCACGTTCACTCTCGGCGTGCTCTCGGCCGTGCGCTTCAATTTCCTCGCGTTGAAGGAGAAGCTCATCAAGGGTTTGCTCGATCATCCGAAAGCAATTGAGACCATCGACGGCAAGGCGGAGGCCGAGGCGCGGCGCGCGATTAATCTCGCCCGCTCGAAGGTCTGCACCCTCGAGATCCCACACGCCCAGACGTTCTTCGGGCCGAGCCTCGGTTTCCCGCCGTTTCGCGCCGACCTCCGGTTCATGAAGCCCATCCCCACGAAGAGCCGCATCCCTTTCGGGCCGGACTTCCCGAGGTTCGACATCCGCGCGCTCGACTACACGATCATCCTTGCCATGGGCAGCGACATCGCCGATTTGGCGTTCAAGAACGTGCCGAGCCTGGAGACGTTCGGCACGGACGACGAGCGCTTCTTCGCCGGGCTCGAGAACTTCGCGAACTTTTCCGTCATCCTCGCGACCCTCGGCAAATGCGCCCTCTCGGACTGGAAGCTCGCGCCGCGGAGCGCGCTCGAGCAGTTCGCGTGCATCATGGCGGAGCACGATCTCAAGAAGAGGCCCGAGGACGACGGCGACGATGGCAACGCAGGCGACGGCGACGACGACAAGCTCTAGTTCAAATCGGGATCGACTTCCGATTCCATCTCGGCCGCGAACGCGCACGCCTCTTCGGTCGTCTTGAACCAGTGGACCTCGTCCGGCGGGATTTTCTTCTCCGCCTTCCACGCTGCCACGTCGCCTTCGCTCGTGAAGAAGTGCTTCACCCAGCACTCCCAAGGCTCGGCGCCCGGCCTCTTGTAGACGGCGACCGCGTGCGGCGACTCCATCGCCGACCAGACGCGATCGAAGGCGCTCATCGTCTCGGCCTTTTTCGCCTTGGCCTTCGCGGGTCCATCCCAAGCGGCGGCCGCGCGCTTCGTGACGGAGCAATCGCGTCTGTGGCTCGGCGTGCCACTGCATTCGCTGCACGCCAGCATCGGCAAGGGCCACTTCGGATAGGGCGGCTCGAGGAAGCTCGGTGACGCGAAGCTGCACTCGCTGCAGATGCCGCAGTCGTCGCAGAAGAACGTGCGACCGCAGGCCGGGCACGTCTCGTTTTGCTGGTGCCCGATGACGCGACGGTGTGGGTCGATGGTGCGGCGCTTGATGGACAAGATCGCTCTCGTTAGCTTCCGATCTTCTCGAGCCACGCGAGAAGCTTTTGCAGCTCCTTGCCCGGCCCGATGCCTTCGCTCTTGGCGTACGCGACGAGCCGTCCGATGTTCTCGGAAGCGGCGCGGATTTCCTTGGACGAGGGAACGCCTTCGAGCGAGAGAGTTTCTTCGGACGAGGAATGCGCTGCGCTCTTTTTCGGGGACTTCGGCGCAGCTTTGCCGGGACCCTCGATCCAGACGATCGCGCGCCTCTTTCTCCGCGTCAGCCTCTTGTCCCCGCTGTCGTGAAGGAGCCCCTTCAAGACGAGCCCGTTGCGCCGGGCGCTCGCGCTCTGGTGGCAGAGCCCGGTGCCGACCTCGATCTCGTCGTCGGTCGCGCCGCGTCCTTTCCGTCCATGGATGAAGCCGAGGACCTTGGCCTCGTCGCGGGCTTTCGTGGGCTTCTTCGCGACGGCCGCTTCCTCGCTCGTCTCGGAACCGCGCACGAAGGGGACGCTTCCGTTCGCGCTGCCGTTCGCGGCGCCGTTCGAGCCGCTGGTGATCTCGCCTTCGCCCACACCGTCGCCCATGCCGTCGCTGTTCATGACGCGCATCCTAGATCAGTCCGTCGCGCGCGGATACGTCATTTCGCATTACGAAGCGCCTCCGGTCTTTTTCTCCTTCTCCACCTCCGCCTCCGCGAGCAAAATGTGTCGAAGCTCGTCGAGCCGCACGAGCGCGATCTCGAGCTTCGCGGCGCGGGCCGCGTCCACGTGCTCCGGCGGCGCGGGCTTCGCGTCCACCGGTGCGCGGCCGAAGGCGGCGAGGAAGTGCGCGACGTCGCCGAAGACTTCCGCGATGAGCTTCGATTCGGCACGCTTGTCGTGACCCGGCGCGAAGAAGGAGCCGAGGGGCTTTGCCCGATGAAGGCGCGATGCCCGACGAATAGGATCTCTGCCCGACGATCCGCCGAAAAATTTTGACAACCAACTACGACAGCAGGAAGCTCTCTGTGCTGGCGCGTACAGGCAATGGGTGTGTCTGCCACGCGGCGGTCGATCGTCGTCTACACGTAAGTCGGAACGGACGATCGTGACCCGGTATGAGGCACCCCACCATGAGTCGCAAATAGCAAGAAGCCTCAGCACGGATAGCCGTCCGTATCGCTGAGGCTCTCACTTCTGCACGTCTTGGTGGCGCTTCGTTCCCGACGCGTCGATGGGAAGTATCCATCGGCCCGCGATGACGCGCAAGGGTCCCGTTTTGTCTGCGTGAACCAACGGAGGCAACCATGCCGTCCTTGCTCGCGGGCTTCGTCGCGCCGATCGTCGCCAAACTGCGTCGATGGGCGGCGAAAGCCCTTCCATGTCACTGATTTAGGCGCGCTCGCCTCGTAGACGCTTCGCCTCCTTGAGGCTCGTCGAGAGGAGGAACGCGGACAAGCCGATGCCGAGCGACTCGGCGGCCTCCGAGAGCGTCCGCTTCTGCTCCTCCGTAACCCGGAGGTGGATGCTGATGTCCTTGGTGACGTCCTTCCTTCGCTCCTTCGGCTTTCTCGCGGCCATGGGCACTTGTAGCCACGTTAGGGTCAGGCGTCAACCCGTTGCCTGTTGCCCTAACGTGGCTACATTACGAATCATGGACGCCGCACTCATCACCGCTCGGCAGAATCGCGGACTTCAGCTCGCACAGGGCAAGAAGTCCGCGTTCCGCAAGATCGCTGACGACACGTACCTCGTGCCGTCGGCCGCGACCGCAGGGAGCGTCTACGTCGTCAACGTGACGACTGCTCGCTGCACGTGTCCCGACTACGAGACGTTTCGCGAACCCTGCAAGCACATTTGGGCGTGTCGTTACCGCTACGAGGTGACGATGCCGGATGGGTCTACGACCGTCGTGACCGAAACTCGATACAGCTATCCGCAGAAGTGGTCTGCGTACAACGCCGCGCAGGTGGCAGAGAAGGACGTCTCACAGGCGCTCCTCCGCCAGCTCTGCGACACCGTCGTTACTCCGCCGCACCCCGGTCGAGGACCGAAGCCGATCCCGTACAGCGACGCGCTCTTCGCGTGCGCGTGGAAGGTCTACAGCACGTGGTCGTGTCGCCGCGCGTCGTCCGACATCCGCGCCGCACGCGAGGCAGGGCTCATCGAGCGCCAGCCGTCGTACAACGCGATCTTCGACTACATGGCGAAGCCGGAGGTGACGCCGATCTTGAAATACCTCGTCGAGTTGTCCGCGACGCCGATGCGCGCCGTCGAGCGCGAGTTCGCGCCCGACGCGACGGGCTTCGCGACGCCGTCGTACGTGCGATGGTTTGACTATCGGCACGGCGAGGACCGCCGAACGCAGCGTTGGCTCAAAGCGAGCGCGATGTGCGGCACGCTCACGAACGTCATCACGGCCGTCGAGGTGACGGAGAAGGACGTGCACGACAGCAAGCTCTTCAAGCCGATGCTGGACACGACGGTCGCTAATGGTTTCACGGTGAGGAGCGTCGTGGCCGACAAGGGCTACTTGAGCAACCCGATCGTGACGCAGATCGAGGACGTCGGCGCAAAGCCGTACATTCCGTTCAAGATCAATTCACAAGGCAAAGGCAGTCCGGCGTGGGAGCGCATGTACCACTTGTGGTCGCTGCGTCGCGAAGAGTTCTACGACTTCTACGGTGCGCGCCAGAATGTCGAGAGTTCGTTCTCGGCACTCAAGCGAAAATTCGGCCCGTCGATCCGCAGCAAAGGCCCGCGCCACACCGACAAGTCGCAACCGCCGCAGCCGCTGCCCGCGTCGATGGTGAACGAAATTCTTCTCAAGGTGCTGTGCTTCAACACGTCGATGGTGGTCCACACGATGTACGAGATGAATCTCGTGCCCGAGTTCCGCCTCCCGTCGAAAGAGTGAGGGCGCGATGAATGATCGAAAAGACCGCACCTTCACGACGAATGATCTCACGGCCGAGGAGCAAGAGCGCGTGCGCGCAGCGCTTCATTACCTCCGCATGCGCTTCGGCGGATGGTATTCGCTCGCGCGGGCGCTCCACTTCGAGGAGACGACGCTTTGCCACGCGAGTCGCGGGCGTCGGACGGTGACGCCGACAATGGCGTTCCGCGTCGCGCGTCTCGTCAAGGTGAGCATCGACGATCTGCTCACGGGCAAGTACCCATCGCCGCATGCGTGTCCGCGCTGCGGCTATGACCCGCACGCGAAAGCGGTCGTGACGTGGCCGAGCGCAAAAGAGAGGACACATGACGAAACTTGAAATGCTCCTTCGCGTTTCCGTTGCGCGCGCCGAGCTGTTGCGGCTCGCGCGCGAGTTCGATTCGCCGAACGCACGCGTCTTGACGTACGCCGCGAACATCCTCGCGCTCGTCGAGCCGGATGCGTTTCCGATCATCAAGGGTCGGTCGGCTAGCGCCAGCTAGCGCTTGTTCCTTCACAATTCGACGCGACGGGTTCGTTGCGAAATCGTCCCACAGCGCGCGCGACGAGGGGGAGCCACTTCGCGCTGTGGGACTGCCGTAATGGTAGCATTCGTGCGCCCTGCACCAGGTTAGTTCTCGCAGAACTGTGTCTGCGTGTCGCAATAGAGGCCATTGCAGCAGTCATTGTCGTTGCTGCAATATCGCTGCTGGTCCTCGGCCGGAATGCATGCGCAGTAGCCGTCGCTCGCGCACGGGGCGTCGCAACATTGGCTGTCGTTCGTGCACGCGAGATCGTCAGCGGTGCACACCCCCGTATCGTTCCCAGCGTCGCTTCCAGCATCACTCGTCATCGTGCCGCAGAACGTCGTGGAGCACTGCGCGTTGCAATCGGCGCACGTGCACGAGTACCACGCCGACCATTCGGCGATGGCGTCGGCCGACGCCGATGCCTCGCAGTTCGAGACGCACCCGCTGTTGACCACGCTCGCGCAGTTGTTGACGCACGTGTTGAGCGTCACGCACACGGAGTCGCCAGTGCACGCTTTCTGTTTGCTTGCGCAGTCGTTCGACGTCGATTGACTGAGACACGTCTGGCAGCTCTGCGAGACGTTCGGATTCGCACCGATGCCGTTTTTACCACCGTCCGCCCCACTTCCGCCCGACGAGCATGCTGGAACGATGGTGGTTGCGAACGTCAGCGTGAAGACGAGAAGGGCCGCGCCCACGATCGGATGCTTCATGGCTTAGCTGCTCACGCACTTGCCGAGGCCGTTACCGCTCTGGTCGTTGCTACACGAATCGCTGTCATTGCAGCAGTCGACGTCGTTCTCGCAATCGCCTCCGGTGTTGGCGCAGCCGCACGTGCCGCTGTTGCACGTGTTAGAGCAGCAGTCGCTACCTCCGCTGCATGAATCACCCTCCTGCCCGCACGTCGACGGGTTCGGGCTTGCCGAGCACGCGACAACGACCAAGCCAACGGCTGCCACCGGCCACATCATCTTCATCGATCGCATCTGGGCCTCCTAGCGACGATGGACTCACGCGCGGCGCGATGGAGTCAAACAAAATGGTAAGCGATGGGTAGGTTTTTACTTCGGGCGTGTCCGCCAATCTCGTCTCGGCGATGCGGCGAAAACCTCAGTCCGTGCTGCGAGACGTCGGGCGTCGCATCGCTGAAATCCGCGTGTCGCGCGGCATGACGCAAGAGCAGTTCGCCGAGAAAGTGCTCCGCGTGTCCCTCAAGTATTTGCAGCGCGTCGAGGGCGGCGCAGAGAATCTGACGATCTTGTCGTTGGCGAAGCTGGCAAACCGTGTCCGTGTGTCGGTACGCGAACTGTTCGATTCGCCGGTGATGGAAGCTCCGGGGCGCGGCCGACCGCGCAAACAGCCACGAAAATAACGTTCGCCTCGCCGAGAGGCGGACGCGATGATGGCTACGAACGCGGCTCACGCGTTCTCCGACCATCTATGCCGAGGAAGGCTCCAATCATGTCGTGGTCATGGGCCACGTGTGTCTACCGCTTGCATAGGCGCTCAAAAATCCTTCGCTTCTATCACACGTTCGCGAGTGCTCCCCTCGTCGAGGACGTACCGACAGCGCAACGTCACTCCAGCCTGAGTTGCTAAAGTATTAGGTGACTACACCCTAGGGTGTATTGAGGCACATCGTATCGTGTGTTCCCATCTTTCTCGCGCGCCGCTGCGCGAGGAGGGTGCACGCATGAATCGACGTCTCGTTGTTGGTGGTTTGATCGCAGTAGTTTCAACCGCCGCTGCCGCCATGGCCGTGGTCGCGTGTTTCACGGCCCCGAACAACGGCACGGAGCCGATCGCGTCAAGCTCCGCGCCTTTGACGACCGTGCAAGGCGCGTGTTCACCCGACGCTGCCAACACGACATGTTTCGACGCGGGCGGCGGGTGGACAACGTGTATGTGCGGGACCGGCGTCACACCGTGTCCGCCAACCGGATGTCCTTCGTACGACGGCGGCAAGTGCACCCAGCCGTGGTGCGAAGCGCCTTACCCGTACGACTTGCAGCTCGACGACGCGGGATCTTTGAGCCTTGGCTTCTGCGGTTTCATGAGCATTCAAGGGAACTTCTCGGATCAAAAGATCTCGGGCGGCGTCATTGTGAACATCAGCCAAACCTATATCCAACAGGACCTGAACGCGTATGGGCAACCGCAGTACTTGTTGGTTTCCGAGTTTGGCGCGAACCCGATTTCGGCCTCGTACATCTGTGCGTACCTGTCTGCCTTCACGCCAGCACTGACCTTGGCGTCCGCAGGAGTGATCGTTCAAGCCGAAACACTCGTTCCACCGTCCACGTCGGCGAGCTTTGAAATTCCGAGCACTGCCGACAAGTACTTGTGTCCGCTGAACGGCGTTGGCGGGCAGTTCGCGCCGAGCACCTGCACGGCGGGAACCGATGCGGTCAATACCGCTGCCGCGAGCGTAGGTGGCGGATTCACGACCATGAAGGTCTCGCAGAGCACGACGGGGACGTGTACCGGCGCCCTTCCCTATTACAGCGCGACGAACTGCACGAAACTGACAACGGCACCGAAATACGGGGATGCTGGGAGTACGGCGGGGTGGCAGACCACGCTGTCTGGCGCGGCCACTTCCGTCACGCTGGGCGCGGTCACCGACTACATCTGTTACCTGACTGAGTGGGACAACCAGGGGTACAATAGTGCGGGCTCCGAAGATCACGTCTGGCTCGACAATTCGGGAACGAATTGGACCCTCAACAAGAACAACTCGTACATCAACGTATCCGCAACGTGCATTCCGTACGTCCAGTGAATACGCGCATCATCCTTCTCGTCGGAGGAGGTTGTCTGCTTGGTGGATGCGGTCTGATCGCGAACAATCCGCCAGATGCTTCCGTTGCTGATGCGGACGCGAGTGACGCCTCCGATGGAGACGGAGACGCCACCGACGAGTGCGTTGGCCAGTTCAGTTGCTGCGTCGCAACTGGCGATCATGTCCCAGGTCCTCTCGATCCGCCCATCTCTTGTTGCAGTTTGCAAAGCGACAACGGGGTATGCGTCGCGAGCTGCGCGAGCAACGGCAGTTCGTGCAACGTCACCCCGCCGTGGCAAGTGCCGTGCTGTGACGGAGGCACATGTCTCGCGAACGGCACTTGCCAATGGTGATCAATGCACGCGCATAGCGCATGATGGGTTCGTAACGTCTTCCTGCGGGCCGAACTGCCCGTGCGATGGCGGGAAGTAACGAATCCGCTGCCCGCAGGGAGGATTGAACATGGCTGCAACACCGTTTCCCGAAAGTGTCGTCAGAGCTGCGTTTCGCCGCGCAAGAGGCCAATGCGAGTGCACGGGGTGCAAAGGAAACAAGGGACGCTGTAGCGCCGTCTTCAATTACGACGAGCGATCCACATCCGATGATGACACTGGGTGGCAAGCCGATCACATCGACCCCGACGGTCCTCCCACGCTTCCAAACTGCCGCATTCTCTGTGTGCCCTGTCACAAAAACACACCAACGTACGGCGTCGGCGCGCAGTGATCAGGTGTCTCGCAACACCTCAACGAGTCGCGCGATGATTCGCCGAGCCACCCGTACTTCGATCCTAAGCGCGTCTCCACCGCCCCATTCCGCGATCACGTGAATACCTTCAAGACCGCTGAGCTGGGTAGACAGCTCGACGAAAAAGTCGGCGGTCTCGTACAGGCTGCCGTCGTAGCGAAGCCAAATAAAGGCCCCATCAGCATCGTCGCTACCCTCGCAGCTTGAGGTTGTGTAGACGCGTGGAATTTCGTTGAACGCTTTTACGAGGTCGACAATTCCTTCGTCGACAAGAGCGTTCACTTTCACCAGGCGTTGCGAGTGCGCCATTTCGTCACCTCGCAGCAATGTTCATGCGCGAGTCGACTCGAGCATGAACGCGCGTGATCGTCCCAAGTTCAGAGCGCATCAGAATTCCTGCCCGACGATTCTTGCGGTGCCCGACGTTTCGCTGAGAAATGGCGATCATCGGGCAGAGCCGAGCCGAGGTTCACCTCCGCCCCGCAGCCGCACCAGCAGACACCGGTCGGGATGAGCCTCTTCACAACTTACCAATCACCAGCGATGTAGTGCTCATAGGAAGCGTACGCGATGCCGCTGTCGTATCCGCAGCCGAGCGGGCACGGCTTTTCCTTCGTGAACCAGCCGCGGGGCCAGCGCTTCTGCACCTCCGCCGCGGGCAAGCCGCGCGCGGCGTCCGCGTCGAACGTGACGCCGTGCGAGCACGGTTCTCCGATGAGCACGGCACCTTTGAAATCGTTCATCGGTCCAGGAATAGCCCATACGTGTGGAGCACGTCGAGCATCGGCGGGTCCGCTTCCGCGGGGTCCTTGCACCACGGGCAGCGGCGAAGCTTGCCGACGCGTCTCGGAACGCTTTTCAGATCGAAGCTCCGCTTGCTCGTTTTCAAGATGTCGCCATGGCCGCAGGTCCACGCCTCGATGACGAGGTCCACGCGGTAGAGCGACTCGGCCTCCGCATCACCGTGACCGAGGGGCTCGTGATACGCGGAGGCGACGCAAACATTTTCACCATCGCCGAGCGCGCCGAAGAAGCGATGGCCCGTCACGACCAACGTCCGAAGTGAAGGCGGAGGCGGAGGTTCTTCCAGAGCGTGCGGGGCATCCACCACGGTCGGCACGCGTCCCACGCCTCGCGGTCCACTTCGATGAGGATGCGAGCGGCCTCCGCTGCCGTCAGCTCGCGCCTCGCAGCGCGTTGGAAGATCTCGAACGAATTCATAAAAAATTCCCGGCTCTCTGGACCCGCCGCCGGGAAGGCGGACTTTCAGCGCTTGCGCGTTCGAGCGGTGTTCGCCGCACCATCCATGAGGCCAAAATACCACGCCAGCCCGTGGAGACGTCAGGGGCATTCTCCGTTACGATGACCTTCATGCCCGAGGAGTTCACCGGTGCCCCGTCATGGTGGTCGTACGCGACGATTCCCCAGACGTCTTACATGATGCCGGCGTCCTCGTTTCCCTACTTCCCGCCGCCCTTCTACTTGTGGCCACGCGCGTGGCCCGGACGGCGTTTCCGTCCCCGTCCGTGGCGCCGCTATCCGCGGCGATGGTGGTGACGCGGCTCACGGCTCGCGGCTCGCGGCACGCGTCACGTGGCTCATGGCTCGCGGATCGTGGCATCGCGGCTCATGGCTCGCGGCTCGCGGCTCGCGGCTCGCGGAACGCGGCTCGCGGAACGCGGCTCACGGCTTCGGGCAACGCGCCTCATCGTAACCGTAATCCACGCACCGGCCGTGGTTGTCGCACGACTCGCTCGTCTTGACGAAAACGACGTCACAGACTTGGGAGCCCACGTGGATGGTTCGCTTCTCCGCCGGCGGTCGTGCTCCAACGAGCGCGATCAGGACGAAGAACAAGATCGGCGAGAGCAGGATCAGCGTTCCCCAAGGCTCCGGGATGCCGGGCTCGGGCCTGTGGCACAAGCAGGTCTGCTTGCACGGACAGTTTCGCTCGCGCCCTTCTCTCCTCTCTCGGGCACGCCGAAGCATCCCGAGCATCAGCGCTCCTTCGGTTCGGAGACCGAATGCGATTGGTGCATCATGTAATTCTGGAGGTACGGCGCCGCGATCGGTTGGCAGCGCCGGATGAAGAGACAGTTCTCGGCGTTCCGATCTTGACCGGCTCGGGTGTAGTTGAAGCTCCCTTCTTCAACGGAGACGCCGTCAACGATCGTGACCTTGTTGTGCGCGATGGCGTGCTGGGCGTCGAACCACACGCTGACGCGGTGGTTCCTCAGCTTCGTGACGCGGTCCTCTTCCTTCTTGTCGGACTTGTCGAGGACGACGTTCACGGAGACGCCGCGGTCGCCGAGCGCGCAGAGGACGTTCGTGATCGGGTCCGACGTGAACCCGTACGCCTGCATGACGACGTACTTCTGCGCTTCAGAGAGGAACTTCACGACGGCACCTTCGCAGCCGATCTCGTCGTTGCCCCATTTGGGCGAGAAGCGGATCTCCCAGTCGCCGCAGTGCTCGTAGGGCAGGCTGCCGGAAGTCGCGGCACTCGGGGCGCCCGCCGCGCTCGCGGAGAGCGACGCTGCCGCTTCGGGTTCACCCAAGACGACCTTCGACGGATCTCTCTTCGGCTCTTGGCAGCTCAATGCTGCCGCGAAAATGCCGCCGGCGATCGTGCTCGCGGGCCAAGCGAAGACGATGTTTTCCCGGATCGTACGAAGGATGCTTTCGATGCTCACGCTCACGATTCGCCTTCCAATCCAATGGCAGCAGGGTGTCTCAGACGCAAGAGGATGTCGTTCGTCCGAGCCCCGTGCCTCTCCATCGTGATCGCCTTGTCGACGTCGCCCGCTGCGCGGGCGCGCTCGCCGAGGTCAAAAGAACGATCGCGCATCTGGATGAGCGCGGCGGCGATGAGGATCCAGTCCACGTCCGTGATGGCTGCGGTGTCGAGCTTCTTCAAGAGCTTCTCCCGTTTCCTTCGCCTCACGATGGCTTGTCGCGCTCGGCGCGAGAGCTTTCTCTTCACGCGTCTCGTTTGGGAGCGTGGTTCTCGAGGAGCTTGTCGTACTCCTCTTTCGTGAGGACGATCATGCTGTCCCCGCGCGGCGTCGAGACCCAGCTCACGTTTTTTGGATCGAAGCCTGCGTTCTTGAGCGCCACTTCGAGGTCGTCCGAGAACTCGGCGTCGATGGAGCGATGACGCCGCGCGTATTCCCATAGGAGATCTTGGGCGTCTCTATCCTTGACGCTGAGGGGAATTTTTCCAGGCGGCGTCGACGGATACTTATCGCTCTGGAACGTTTCGACGCCGTCTACGAGCTTGAGGTGCGCTCCCATGGTTTCTCCTATCCCTTTCCTTTGACGAGCTTTCGTCCAGCCACCGAGAGCCGGTAAGCCCAGCGGTACTCCGCACTCTGCGCGCCGGCCGAGACGCTGTAGACGCGATTCTCCCTTTCGAGCAGGCCCTTGCCGTACATCTCGAAGGCGAAGCGCTCGACGTGCGCGCCGCGCGGGAACTCGTAGCCGCCGGTGAACTTCGCGAGTCGCGCGTGGTCGCGCGCGTCTTGCCGGCGCTTCTTTTCGATCGGATCGAGCTTGGTCGCCATGGTCCTGCCTTCTCCTTCAGCTCGCGCTGCGCGCGGCACCGCTCTCCTTCGACTTGATTTTCTCGTCCTCGCGCTCGCGCGCTTTCTTGTCGAGCGCCGCGACGAGGCACGCGGCTCCGCAGAAGTCACGCACGCGATCGAGGTAGTCGGTCTCGTAGGACGAGGGCCCGTAGACGCCGGTCGAACGCGAGATGTTCACGGGCGTGAGCAAGTTCGCGCCGGAGGCGTTCGAGGTGAATTGGATCCACCCGCGCTCGGCGTACGGGTTCTCGACATGTTTGCCGCAGTGGTCGCACGTCTTCATCGTCAACTCTCCCATCGCTCACCTCTCTTTTCGTAACCGGTCGAAGTCGGCTTGCGGATAGGGACCGGTCTCGTCCACCCAGACGTCCGTGCCGCGGTCCGCGAACCGGGTCACTTTTCCGACCATCCCCGATCGTTTGTGCTGCACCACGTCGCCGACGTGGAGCCTCTCCTCTTCGTTCGTCCAATCCGCCATCACGCACTCCCGAAGCGGAAGGATGCCCAGCAATCGTATTCTTCGTCCCAGAAGAACCCGAGCGCGTCGAGCCTCGCCAGGTCTTCGTTCGAGATCTCGTCTTTCTCGATGCCCATGACGCAGAGGACGTCGTGCTCGCAGTGCGTGGGACGCTCCACGTTCTTGTATTCCCGGAAGATGCTGAGCGCCTCGATCAACTTGTCCATCGTCATCACGCCTTCCGAGCTTCGAGCTTCGCGCGCCACGCCTCGTGCACCGCTTCCGTCTTCGCCGTGAACTCGTCGATGAGGACCTCGACCTCCGCGTAGAGCTGCTTCAGCTCCTTCGGGCTCGGGCACCCGGCCTCGCGTCCGTCGAAGCGCTTGTTCAAGAGGTGCGAGAGGTTGATCGTCACCTTGTGCCAGCGCGCCGTTTCCGAAGGCGGGATGGAGACGGAGATCTCGATCTCCTTGCCGCGCGCGAGGTGATACATCCACGCGGTGATGGGCTCCGGCTCCGGCTCGCTCACTTCGTGGCCTTCTTTTTTCGCTTCGTCGCCGCACGCTTCATCGCCGCGCGCTTCTCGAGGCGCGCGAGATGGAGCACGGGTCTTTCGAGCGCGAGCTTCATCCCTTCGACTTGGAAGGCGAGTCCCTCGAGATCTTCTCCGCCCACCGTCGCGGGATCCTGCGACCAACTGTGCGGCTCGTGGTTCTCTTTGCAGGGTTCGCCGCCGTGCTTGCCGGTGCACGCGTAGTAGGCCTCGTGGATCGCGAAGCCGCCGCGAGCGTCTTTAAAGACGCGGTAGTTCCAGGTGCCCATGGCAGCCGCCGATACTGCCAAAAGTCATACAACTTCGCCACACGTTTTCGTTTCGTGATTTCTTTTGTGCGCGTTCGTCAGGCGGTGCTAGTTTGCACGTCCGAGAGACCCATGGACCGAGTCGCTTCCAAGGCCCGACCGCTGCATACGGACGCCATCCTCCGCGGATGACGTCTTCGGAGCGATGGCTTCACCGTTATGGTGGCCGTCGTCTAGTGGTCAGGACCTGCGTCTGTGGCTCGCAGTACGGGAGTTCGAATCTCCTCGGTCACCCCAAAAAGTTCTTGCACGTTTTCCAGATCCATGTCGTAGTGAACGAGACGAATCCGATGCACTCCATAGCGAAAAAGACAGCGTCGATGACCCGGAGGCCCCAAGCAGGGCTTTCAGGGTCGTGGTGCATTTCGCCGTTGCCGGTTCGCGATTGCCTTCCCACGCCCTCCTATCCGGCCTCCCTCAGCGAACCGAAGTTCGCGACGCGCAATCAGGAGGCCGGTACCTAGAGGCGGTTTTCTTCACGCGCACCGGGCAGGGTGCAGAAGAAGGCCGCCTCGGGAAACCGAGAGCGGCCTTCGTCGTTTCAGGCTGAAAATTTCGAAAGTCTTCCCATCACGCACTAGGGATCTGCCCGACGTGCGCCTTGGAAGCATAGGAGACGTGTGTCCGATGACTCAGGTGATTCAAAAGGAACGCTATCAAGGCTCTGCCCCATATCCATGGAGCGGGACCAGGGCCGAGGAGCCCTAGCGGATTGTAAACCCGTGGCCTTCGGGCAAGTGGTGCGACTCCACCCCGCTCCACAAAAGAGTTCGAGAATCTCGAGAAGAAACAAGAGACGACGATGAAATCCAAGACCGCGCCCGGGAAAGCCGGGCCAAAAGAAAGCGAGGGACGTTAGCTCAAGGGCAGAGCAGGGAGCTTTTAACTCTCAGGCAAGGGTTCGATCCCCTTACGTCCCACTCGGTCGCGAGACCGAAATGGGTCTTTAGCTCGAAGGTCGAGCAGCCGGCTCTTACCCGGTAGGCGAGGGTTCGATTCCCTCAAGACCCACAGAGGACGGATAGGAAAACGGATACGTGATTACGAAGATACATTCGGGCTTCATCCAATGGCAGGATTCTGGTTTCTGACACCAGCCACGAAGGTTCGACCCCTTCAGCCCGAACTAAGCGCTCCCTGAGCGCTTGACCTTTGACAATCTAGCAGGACGTTGACGCGCGGTGCTCGCCCCATAGGAGCACTGCGGGCAGTCTCTCCTGTTCGTCAAGTAGTTCGTGGAGGGTCATGTGGCCCTCCACACATTCACGGAGTCTCAGTGTTGGTACTGATCCCCGGCTGTTAACCGGGCCGCCCCTGGTTCGATTCCAGGTCCGTGAGCTATGCCGATGCGCAAGGTGCAAGCTCTCACTTGTAGCGAGGTGCTCGAGGGTTCGAGATCCCCCCGTCGGCTCTGAATTTCTGCTGGTGTAGCTCCAAGGCGGAGCAGCGCTTTCGTAAAGCGCAGGGTTGCGGTTCGATTCCGCTCACCAGCTCTACGCACCCTTCTTCTAGTGGTCTGGATCCTCGACTTTCAATCGAGAGGTGAGGGTTCGATCCCCTCAGGGTGCGCCATAGAAGAAGTCTGTCCCCATCGTCTAGATGGCCAAGGACGGTGCCCTCTCAAGGCATAAACAAGGGTTCGAATCCCTTTGGGGACGCTGAGAAAGTAACTTAGGAACGTGATGAGGGCAGAGAGCTAGTCTGGTGATAGCGCACGGCTGAAGCCCGTGAAATGCCGGTTCGATCCCGGATCTGCCCACTGCAAGGTTCGATATTTTCGAACCATCTGATATATTTTGAATCGATGAAGAAGTATGACGGACTCTGGGCCCGCTCACGCATTTGGCGGATGGAAGGCCTCGCGCTTCAAGAGATCTGTAAAAGGCTCTCACTGAGTAAGGGAACCGTCTACCACTGGATCAAGGATATACCGCTTCAGCGAAGGCATCGCGGCTCGTCTGGCCACCGAATCAAAATCAGTCATGCCTTCGCTGACAAACGAAAAAAGGCTTACGTCTCTGGTATGGAGATGTTTTCGTCCTTGTCTCTAGAAGCGAGTTTCAGAGACTTCATTTTGCTGTACATGACTGAGGGATATAGAAAAGGAATCAATTCAGTTGCCGTCGGTAACTCGAACTCTTCCCTAGTAGCGCTCGCTGCCTACTGGCTTCGCAAGTTGTCTCTTCATAAGATGGAAGCACGTGTTCAGGTTTATGAAGATCAAGATTTGAATGCAGTTCGAAGGCATTGGGGACGGGCACTCGGTATCGCTCCTTCTGCGATCAAGTTGCAACCGAAGTCCAATGCGGGCGGACTGCATGGACGTAAAACGCGCTCGATCTACGGCGTCTGCACGGTACGCGTTGCTGATACGTACTTGCGACAACGCATCCAGGCCTGGATGGATCTCGTAGAAAAAGATTGGAAGTCTCGGGGTATAGCGTAGCGGCACGCACTCCCTTTGGGTGGGAGCATAGACCGGTTCGACTCCGGTTACCCCGACCATGCCATCGTGGTGAAAAGGCAGACACGCTAGTTTGAGGTACTAGTGCTCGAAAGGGCTTGGAGGTTCGATTCCTCTCGATGGCACCATGCGAACGTAGACCAACAGGTAGGAGTCGCCCGCCTCAAGATCGGGACAGTAAGAGTTCGAATCTCTTCGTTCGCACAAAGAAAAGTCTCAGAAGAAACATCAGGAAACGACGTCAGGAAGCGATGCCCTCATAGCTCAATGGATAGAGCGACACTTTCCTAAAGTGCAGGTTGTCCGTTCGACTCGGACTGAGGGTGCTGAGTGTTACGCCTTGTGACGCGCTTGGAGCGCGACCCCTCTGTCTAAGGGGCGAAACGGGTTCGATTCCCAAGGCGCCCTACGGCGGAGTGAAGGTCACAACGGAGCCTCCAAAACTCCGAAACAGAGTTCGAATCTCTGCCGCCGTGCTGAGTGACCTGTCGGGTCGCTGCAATTCGGTTACCTCCTGATAAGAGGGTGATCTGGGTTCGAATCCCAGCGCCATTCGAAAGAGTGGTGTAGCTCAACGGCAGAGCGCCTAACCCCGAGCTGCTTTCTTCATCCGACGGTTCACTTTGGGGCGATCGTCCAATCGGGAGGACACCGGCTTCGCATGTCGGAAATTCGAGTTCGATCCTCGACCGCTCCACCTATCCTCTCTACTATCCTTTTTCATGGGGTCGTCGTCCAACGGGAAGATGCTGTGCTGGCTGCACGGAGATAGGGGTTCGATCCCCCTCGACTCCACCTTGTATTTTTCATGGGCTTGTCCGACAGGTTCGGGGCCGCGCCCTGCAAGCGCGTGCATCAGGGTGCGACTCCCTGCAGGTCCACCGATGATTGCCACTCGCGCCGCGCTCACAAGCAAAAAATTGTTGGTTCGAATCCAACTTTTCCCGCCAAAATTGGGAAAAAAGCCAAATGGTGAGGCAACGGTCTACGAAACCGTCAAAAGACAATGCATGGCGCACTCGGCAGTCATCGAGTTCGCTGGCGTAGCTCCAAGGCGGAGCAATCCCTCGGTACGGGATCGGGACGCGTTCGATTCGCGTCGCCAGCTCGAAGTGATTTGCGGGTAGAAGACGGTGGTAGTCGGTCGGCCTTCCAAGCCGTACAGCATGGGTTCGAATCCCGTTACCCGCTCGAGAGAAACGAAAAAATGCGGATGTAGCTCAGTGGTAGAGCAGCGCGTTGCCAACGCGAAGATCGTGGGTTCGATCCCCATCATCCGCTCCGTGTCGAGGTACCCAAACGGTATGGGCTTCGTCTGCAAAACGAATGCATGCTCGGTTCGACTCCGGCCCTCGACTCTAGGTCCTCTAAGCCTTCACCATGCCCTCGTCCTGATGGAACAGGCATCCGTTTTCTAAGCGGAACATCGCGGGTTCGAATCCTGCCGAGGGTGCTCCTAAGTCTATCTCCTCGTCGTAGCGGATCTACGCATAGGTCTACGAAACCTATTGTCTGAGTTCAACTCTCAGCGGGGAGGCCATTCTTTTTTCTCCCTGTCCTCGCGGATCGAGGCGCGAGTTTCCGAAGCTCGCTGTCTGAGTTCGAGTCTCAGCAGGGAGGCCATGTCCCCGTCGCGGCGGAACCGCGCTCGACGCTTCGAACGTCGATGTCTCAGTTCGACCCTGAGCGGGGATGCCGCGGTAAGCTCGGAGCAAGACGTCTCTCATAAGGACGATCTAGGCGGTTCAACTCCGCCTACCGCGACCATGGGAACGACGCCTTTAGCGTCTTCCCAGCAAGAGTCGGCATTGCGGCTGCGCCGCAATGTCTTAGATAAACGCCAACGTAGACCAACTCGGTAGGAGTCGCCTCTCTCAGAAAGAGGACAGTGTGGGTTCGAATCCCTCCGTTGGCACTGAGGAGTCCGCGTAGCCCAACTGGTAGGAGGCGACCGACTTAAAACGGTACAGTGCGGGTTCGAAGCCCGCCGCGGATACTGGGGCATCGTCCAGTGGCAGGACGCTAGTTTTTGACACTAGCTACGGCGGTCCGATTCCGTCTGCCCCAACCATCAACCATCAAGGTGTAGCTTAATCTGGTAAAGCGCTCGGTTCGGGTCCGAGAGACTGCTGGTTCAAGTCCAGTCACCTTGACTACATTCTAATAGAAGAGGGCTTACTTCTTCACTTCGATCCCACAGATGATCTTCATGCAGATCGGACAGTGGAGCCCTCCCGACGCCATTCCCCAGCCCGCGAGCTGCCGCGCGCGGGCGCCGCAACGGATGCACGGATCGCAGAAGGGTCTCGGGGACGGGTTCGGAGGGCACGGAGCCCAACCGAGGAGCATCACGGACGGCGGGTGCCACGGGCACGAGCCCTTCGGGTGGCCGACCGAAGGCCTCACATGTCCGTCCGCCGCGATCGTGTGGTTCGGGATTGGGAGCCGCGTGCCGCACTCTGGGCATCGAATGATCGCGGACCATCGCGGATGATCGCCGAACTCGTCCAGGAGGATGCGCTGCCACTCGCCGCGCTCCTTGCCTTGGGGGAGATCGCTGAGCACGACGTCCGGGCTAGTTGGAGGTCGCTTGAACAGCGAGTTTCTTTTCGTGTTCCGTGATGACGTCGTCGATCAGTTTGCGGTTGGCCTTGAGCAGTTCGAGTTCCCAGCGAAGTTGGTCTGCCACGTCCAGCGGCATGGGTGCCGACGTTTCCTCCTTCTTCATCTCAGCTCTCCGCGCGTTCACCATGAACCTCATGAGCAAGGTCAGCGGCCAGATCGCGACGAGTCCGATGGAGACCGCGATGGCGCACGTCACAGCGCATAGATACGTGGTGAACGGGCCCCAAGTGGCCCGGATCTGTTTGAGCGCTGGCACGGCGACGTTGGTGATGATGACGCGGTCCTCCGACCTTCCTGTCCATGCTAGGATGTACGCGAGCGTCAACGCGCCGGCGACGGCATAGAGCGTCGTACCGATCATGGAAGCTCCCGGTTCACGACGACGATCTTCATACGTCATAGTTACTACACACGGGTTCATCGTCCAAGACGTAGGATGCCTGCCCCACACGCAGGAGATGATGGTGCGAATCCATCTGGACCTACTATGAGTGCTACGAGAGAGGAGAGCGAGCTGGAGAACGCGCTACCCTGACACGGTAGATTCGCCGGGTTCGATCCCCGGTCCTCTCACTGCGATTCACAAGGGCGCACCGGCGGTTCCGGGACCAAGCCTTATAAGCATGCGTTCAGCAGTCCGACTCTGCATGCGCCCACGAAGCTTCGTCTGGTATCTTTCTCTTCGACGTCTTTGTCCCGAAACCCAAAACGGATCCGGATGGTCTGGTTGACCGGCGGCGCCTGATAAGCACCGTGGTCGTGTTCAAATCACGACGGATCCACAACGACCCCAGGTGATAGCCATGACCCGCCCCGCGCGATCTCTCCGAGTCCCCGCGACTGTTCCAACAACGACCGAGACCGCTTTCCCGAACACCACGCTCATCCTCAACTCGTGGATGCAGCCGCATCGCATCGCGCCGTGGCAAGACGTCATCACCGAGCTTTTCACGGGCAAGGTCGAGATCCTCACCGAATACGATGAGGTCATCTACAGAAACGAGGAGCGCGGCGTCGTGATGCGCATGCCCGCGGTCGCGAGACTCACGAAGCCGACGAGTCTCTGGAAGAAGGGCGTGAAGTTCTCCCGCGTGAACATCTTCTCGCGCGACAACTTCGTCTGTCAGTACTGCGGCGAGCGCTTCGTGATGACGAAGCTCACCTATGACCACGTCACGCCGCGCAAGCAGGGTGGCCAAACGGTCTGGGACAACATCGTCGCGGCCTGTCGCTCGTGCAACGACAAGAAGGGCGCCCGCACGCCGGAGGAGGCGAAGATGAAGCTCCTCAGGAAGCCCTACCGTCCGAAGACGCTGCCGCTCGCGCAGCCCGTGCTCTCGCTTCGCCGCGTCCCGGCCGAGTGGGAGCCGTACATCGCGTCGGCGTCGGCGTGAAGCATCGTCCCGTGGAAACCCGGGAAACCCGCTGACAGACCGGGTAAAGTCTGTCGTTTCCGGAGTGTGGCTCAGTCTGGTAGAGCGCTCGGCTGGGGGCCGAGAGATCACAGGTTCAAATCCTGTCACTCCGACAGATAGGTAAAATGGAAGATGAACTAGCCAGGGAGCTAGGCCCCGTTGGAAGCGGGTGCGAGCGCGCGAGCGCTTAGGGTTCGAGTCCTTCGTCTTCCGCTACGAGATTCCTATGACGAACAGAGAGAAGTCCTGAGGAAGGTGAATCAGTCAGGGTGCTGAGCCTGTTTCGAAAGCAGTGCGGACGTCAGTCTGGGATTCGATTTCTCCGCCTTCCGCCGAGGAAGATGCCGCTCAAGGTGAGCAGCGGGCTTTGAATACCCGTGGAGACCGCGAGGCCGATGGTTCGATCCCATCATCTTCCGCCACGGAAGCTGAACCCGGCTAGGTGCGGGGCTCCCCTGCTAAGGGATGCGACGTCATTGCGACGTTGAGTTTCGAGTACTCCGGTTTCCGCCGCTACATACCATTGACTTTACATGATACATGTCGTATACCAAACGACGAATGACTGCCGAAACGAAGGAGGCGAGGGAGGCGAAGAAGTGGGCCTTCGACTCGGCTGCCGAACTTCTCGACATCGCCCTCGACTTCTCCTACTTCCACCCGCGCGACCGCGCGGAGCGCGGTCGCTGGGCCCCACGGAGTGATAACGACGAGGGTGGCCGCTTTCGTCCCGCCATCCCTTTCCTGCGCGTTTCGCCCGAGACTGGCAGCAAGCTCGTCGTCGTGGTCGGCGAAAACGCCTCGGGCAAGAGCTTCTTCCGGCGCATCGTTCGCAGCGTTTGCCAAAAGTCGAAGACCGAGTGCATCCACCTCTCGATGGAGGGACGCGTGGACTCGAGCGCCTTTGGCGGTCTCCGTTCGATGGTGTACGGGAGCGAGCACGACCAGTCAACCGGCGAGAACTCCGTCGGCACCGTCCTCGGCGGCATCACGACGTGCAAGGACCGCGAGGCGCCGCACGTCGTCGTGTGGGACGAGCCCGACCTCGGCTTGTCGGACAGTTGGGCCGCGGGGATGGGTGAAGCGATCCGCGACTTCGCGAAAGACCCCGGTGAGCACACCCGCGCGATCGTGCTCGTCTCGCACCGCCGCGCCCTCCTCGCTCCGCTCCTCGCGTTGCCCCTTCACTATGTCCACCTCGGCATCGGCGAAGGCGCGCCCGCGTCACTCGAGGCGTGGTTCGAGGCGCCCATCGTCCCGCGCGACATCCGCGAGCTGCATGAGGAGTCGCTCAAGCGTTGGCGAGCGATCCAGGCGATCTTGAACGACAACGAAAAGCGAAGGGCTCAGGAAGAAAAAGATCGCTGATGGCCATCGTGAAACGTGCTCACCTCATTCATGGCAAACGCGAACACCTCGAAAGGCTCGCCCGCTTCCTCAAGCTGCGCTTCGAAGCTCATTGGTCGAACCGGCACCTCGGCAGCCTCGTCTACTGGCGGATCACCCGAGGACCGCGAAACAGGCATTAGCGAAGGTGCTTTCGAAGCTCACGAGACCACCTCGTAGACGCGATCGTAGAAGACGCGTCCGCGCTTGTCTTCGTACTGTTCCCATCCGCCCATCGCGTCTTTCACTTCGCGCACGCCAGCAGATGCCGCGATGGCCCGTTCAGACGGCCGCGGGCTATTTCGTGAAATGCCGAAAGACTCGCTTATCTCGGGCGTTCGCAAGAGCACGATGCCTTTGGGCAGCACGCGCAGGTCCCATCCGGCCTTTTTGAAGCCCAGCCACTCGTCCCACGCTTCCCAGTCCTCGAGCCAGCGCCGGAGATCGCGCGTTTTGCCAGCCGGGAGTGACTCGATCGCGTCGAGCACCGCGTCGCCGAGCGGACGGCCCGCCTCGAGTCCGCGATCCACTTCGCGGCACGCCTCGGTGCCGCATTCGGCGAGGCGCTTCATCATGATGTCCTCGAAGCTCACCGCGTGCTCCTTCTCTACCGCTTGCCGAAGATCATTTTCGGCTTCGACCCGGAGTCGATCTTGAATGCTTTGCTCGCGACCCACTCGTCACCGAGTTCGACGGTGATCGCTTTGGCGGCCCGCGCGCGCGTCCAGCCCGGTACGTCTTTGAAGGTGGGATCCTCGAAATTCAAGATGCCCCACCGGCGAAGCTCTTCTTCGCCTCCGCGGATCTCGCCGCGCGCGTCCCAGTAGCGGCCAAACCCTCGATGGGCGGGATAGAGCACGGCGGCGTGGCCGACGGGGCTGCCGCGCTCGAGCATGTACTCGTTCAGGCCTGCGATGTAGCGACCCTCGCCGCCGAAGACGCGCCGGTTGATCTCGATCGCTGCGAGGCCACACTCGCCGTCGAAACCGTGAAGATTGAGCGCAAGGATCTCCCGCTCGAACTTCCGTCTCTCCGTGTCGGTCATCGCTTGCATCGTCATGGCTATTCGAACCTCGGCACGAGTAAACTGAAACCCTCAACGGACAAGAGCCCCGTCTTTGCGGGGTTCGGGTCGTGCACGACCTCGTGCCCGCGCGCAAGGACAGCATGTGACCGCCCGCGCGGCGACAGGCCGGCGCGGATGTGGAGGACGCCGGGCGGAACCGTGAGCTTCGCACCCGGCGCGCTCGTCGAATGGAGACGGTAGATCCCCTCCCGAACAGGCTCGTACACGGGCGGGTCGACGAGGAAGTGTAGACCATAGAGCCCGAAGGGCTCGAGCCACCTGTCGAGCCGGAGCGTCCAGACGTAGTCGGGTTCACCGGGAATGTAGAACGTCGGAACCGCTTCGATGGGAAGCTCGAGGAGCGACGCGACACACGCGGAGAAGCAGTTGCCGTCCTTGTAGCCGAAGTGGTTTTGGTCAACCGGGATCAAGCCTTCTTCTCCAACTCGTCGTGGATAGCGATTCCCTTTGGGGGCCCTGCGGCACCATCGTTCACGGCGGGACGAAGCAGGAGCCCAACCGGATGCCCCGATCTCAGAGGGATGAGACGCGATTCGACGCCGGCAACGTTCCATTCGGAACCGTCGGAGAGGCGCCGATAAACGTCGCCTGTTTTCGGCTCTGGGCCACCAGCCCACTCGAAAAGCGCGAGCTGGGCGTCACGTCCTTTGATCTGGATGACATCGAGGATACGAACCGTCACGCCTTCCAATATACCGGCAGGGCGCTCGCCCGACTAGCGTGCCGCTTTCGCCGTGGCGCGTACCTCGTCTCTGAATCTCTCGCGCGCCTTTCGGACGCAACGCGGCTCACCTTGGAGTGGGAGTCGGCCGAGCGGGCCCCATGCGAACCACTTGCCGTAGTCTGCCAAGAATTTGTGACGCCCGCACGGGCAGTCCGATCCCGCGATGCTCACGATCGGCTTCGCTCTTTTCTGCGTCATCAGGATTCCTCGTTTCCGTCGATCGAGGCGATCGGTGTGACGACGGCGTGCTCGGACTCGGGTTCGCCGCTCGAGACTTTCTTTTCGATGCGATCGATGGCCTCGAGGAGCGCGATGCCGATCCCCTTCGTCACGTTGAGCTTGTCCACTGGGATGCCGGTTCGCTGGGCGAGCATCTCCTTCACCTTCGTCGCCGTGAGCGCGGGACGGACGATCACGTCGACCCCGCAATTCGGGCAGCGCACGTGGGTCACGCGCAGGTGAGCACTGTTCGCGTGGAGCTTCTTCTCTTCTTTCATGGCTTGACTCTGTACCCCTGACCCTTTTCAGGATCGAACGCGATCTCGTAGCGCTTCGTGCTGTGCGCCCAACCGTCGACGGGCTCGTTCTTCGAGAGCGCCTCGCCAGAGCGAATGGCGCGGACGAGGTCCTTCATCATCTTTTCCACGTTCGCCGCGCTCCAGTCTTCGGCAGGCATCGCGTGATTGGATGTAAAGGCGTACGTGCGGTTGTACCAGTACCACTCCATCCATCCAGCCACACGTTCGCGTTCCTTTGTGAGGACTCTCTCCATCCAACGCTTGCGTGCTGCGGCTGCGGCCTTGCGACGCTTCGCGGCTTCCGCGCGCTCCTCATGGGAGAGAAATTTCTTTTTCTTCTTCACGGCAGTCCCTTTGGCTTCGGCACGACGCTCGTCAGCGTCCCTCCAAAGTGCTCGAGGATCTCGTTGATGAGGATCCGGTCTTCGTCACGCAGCTTCTCGAGGTTCGCGAGGGCGACGGGTTCGTCTGCCGGCTCTTTCTTCGCCTCCTCCTTCTCTGCCTCGAGAAACGCGACGCGCGCTTCGTGAGCCTGCTGCTCGAGTCTCTCGGGCCGCTTCTCGAAGCCCTCAGGAATCTTTCCGTCATCATCGGGACGCCCTTCGCCCCAGATGAGATCCGCAGTCTTCGGCCAGCGCCCCGTCTGCGCGTAGAGCGCGATGCATGTTTTCCAAGCATCACCTCCGGGTTCCGGGTACGTGCGCTCCGCGTAGGGCACGAAGCTTCCACCAAAACCTCCTCCGCCGAAACCGCCGCCCGAACCGCCGAAGCCCGACGGCACCTCGAATGCGATGGGCGCGCCGACAGCGCGCATCTTCTTCGGCGGCGCGGTTTTACGCTTGCGCGATTCGAGGATGAAGGCTTTCACGGCTTGCTTCAGGTTCTTGCACTTGGGCAGATCGGTGAAACGCCTCGAGTGCGTGATCTCACGACCGAGGTCCACGATCGTGAACGTCCCTTGAACAGGCCCGCGGGCCCATCGCGCGAGCGAGAGCGATCCGATCTGGATGGACTTATTCGCGAGGTCGCTCTGCGGCGCCGGGTCGGGAGGCAGGTTCGCGAGCCGATCGCGCTTGTCACGATGAAGCGCGATCATCGCGTGGATGGAGCGCTGCACGTTCTTTGACTTGTAGACTTCCTTGCCCATGATGGCGGACGTGCGGGGAGCCGCGATCTCTTCCTTGAACACGCTCCTCTCCTCGTCCTCGGGCGGGTCCATCGCGGGCCTCGACCAATCGATCACCTTGAATTGGCCCTTCAAGTCACGCACGACCTGGAAGTCGCCGAGCCGGATGGGCTTGCCGCTCCTGTCGACGAGCGGCGGGATGACCTTGCCCCCGAATGATCCGCCACCCCTCTTCGTCGTCGGTGCGTCGATCTGCTGTCCGCGACCATCGCGCCACGCACGAAAATCCCGCGGCTGCGCGCGAACGTACTTCTTGTAGCCGGGCAAGAGCGCCTGCTCGGGCGGCGCGGCGCGCTTCGGCTCCTCCGGCGGGAGACCGTCGGCGATCTCAGCCAAAATATCCCCATGGCAACGCTCGGGTTTGCACCAGCACCCGAGCACCTTGCCCTTCAACTCCGTCGAGATCGCGGCGAGAAGATCCGGCCGACCGAGCACGTACGAGCGGTACAGATCGATCACCTCGTCGCGCGTGCCGTCCTGCCCGATCTTGAAAGGGTTGCCCCACTTCGAGGGGCGCGCGATGGAGACGTCGTAAGTGTCGACCCCGAGGTGCACGACGCGCGTCCTCTTGATTTCCACGAACGTTCTCACTTCTTCGGAAACGGCGGGGGCGGTACGCCGCCGTGTTCTTCGATCACCAGCTCGCGCCAGCGTTGCAGCTCGCCGATGATTCCGCCGAGGATCTCGCGTTTCACGCCGACGGTGTCCAGCGGGCTCTCCATGCACGCGAGAAGAAGTTCCTGGAGCTGCTCGGTCGTCGCCGGCTCGAACTCGGCGTTCATGCCCTCGTAGTCGAACCACATCTTGCCCATGCGCTTCATGATGTCTTTTTCCCGATGCGGTCTTGAAGCGCATCGATGTGGCCCAGGATCTCATGCATGACGCTGTTCGAGATCCCGCGCTGTTCGTTCCCTCGAGCGACGTCGCGCATGTGCTCGAGTCGTTCTTCTGTCATCCGCTGGCCGTCCGGCAGACCTTCGAGGGCGTCGATGTGGCCGACGCATTCGGAGAGGGCAGAGCGGCGTCCGAGCTTGCCGTCGTCCACACGGGCCTCCTTGCGCAGTTGGGCCAAGCGATCGGGCGTCATCAATCCGTAGATGTTTTTCATCATCGCCGATTCCATGCTTTGGGGAGCGGGCCGCCGCGCACGATCCACTCGTCGATGTTGCCGATCGCGGTCGCGATGAAATTCGTGACGGTTGGCGTTGCCTCTTCACGCAGCGCGCGACGAAGACGCGAAAGCTCCTCGTTCACGTCGAACTGATCGAAATCGCGGTGCGCATCGTCATCCGCGTAGGAGCGAGTGGAGGCGAGGAGGACGGGACGGCTCTCTGCTGCGTCCAGCTCGGTCGTGGATGCATTGTAGGAGCAACCTTGTTCGGGGGACTCGGGTGCAGTGTGACGCGTCATGTCGATCCTTTCGTTCACGAGTGCGTCTGGATAGGCTTCAAACGCGGCTGCGACTTCGGGAACACGGCGTCCACGCCTGCCTTCTTGACGATCGCGTCGACGTCTTGATCGTTGCACGCGACGAGGGCTCTGCCGGGCAGCATGCCCTCGACCTTGCACTTGGCGGCCTGGAGCGCGCGCCGGATCTTGCCGTAGTTCTCGGTGTGCGGCTCCGGGTAGTCGAGCCCGATCTTGTACTCGAACGCCCGCGAGATCACGCGGCTCGCGTGGAGGCGATCGTCTTTCTTGCCGGGGGCCGCTTCGACGACGTCGTCGATGTTGAGGAGATCCGTGAGCGGGACGTTCGTGATGCGGACGAGCATCGGCTTCTTCCCTTTCGGAAGCTCCACGACCGTGCCCCAGCCCGTCTCGCCCGGTTCGTAGACGAGCTTGATCGAGTCGCCGACTTTCATTGCACCGCTCCAAGAGTTCCGAGGTTCTTCTTGTACATGTCGTAGTACGCCCCAAAAACGCCGAGCAGCTCGTCCTTTGGGATCCCGTTTGAGGCGCATCCGCTCGCGCAGAAGAGCATGAGCGCTGTGAGGGCGAGTTCGTGTTCTATGCCTTCCGCCGCGGCTTCTTCGAGCCACGCGCGGAGGCCCTCGCGAAGGCGCTCGAGCTTCTTGTCCTGCTCGGGCGTCGTCGCCTGCACCTCGATCGTTTTCTTGTGCTCATCCATCGCTCACCTCGTTTTCGCTTTTTGCCAGCGATGGCTACGATTCTCGCGACCGTTCGCGAGGTAATCGCGTGCGACGCGGATCTGGTTCTCCCAGTAGGTGATGAACTCGAGGACGGCTTCCTCGGTCGCATGGGCGCCTTCCTCGCGACCGCTCTCGCGCGACTGAAATCCGAGGAAGTAGATCCGTTCTTCCATGCGATCCAAGGCCATGAGTTGATCGAAACCGATCTCGCGTACGAAGTTCAGCGTCTTGTCTTGCCGCGAGTCCATGAACTTTTCGATCTCGTCGTTCTCGTTGCGCTTCTCTTCGCTCATCGTCACCCTCCTTCGCTCTTCTTGATCCGACCCCCGAAGGCCTTGTAGCCCGACCCTCCAGCCACGGCGCCGCGGATCGCGTTGAGCTTGTCACGAAGCTCGACGAGGTCATCCATGTGGACATCGCCGTGCGCGTCGCGATCGTGAAGAAGCTTCGCGCAGAGCGACAAGACGTCGTCCAGAAGCTCGCCGGCCTCTTCGTCCGTGAGCTTTCGCTTCGGACTCGGACTCACGACGCGCCGTAGCTGCCGAACGCTTCGAGGATCGTGCCTTCATCGAACTTCTTGACGCGCCTCATCGCGAGATCGTCCACGTAGCTCGAGGGACCGACCTTCATGTCGACCGCGTCGAGGTACATGCTGAAGGCGCCCTCGCGCGTCGCGTAGAGCCGGCGCGAGATGCCTGCCTTGTCGAGCGCGGCGCCGCTCTCCGCGGCGAGCGCGGTGTCGATGCCGATGTTCACGTAGACACGCTCCGCACGAACCTTCTCGATCATCTCGAGCCAGCCGTCGTACTTCTCCGGCTTGAACGACGAGCCGCGGCCGGTCGTCTTGTAGCCGAGGAGCGTGAGGCGGATGTTCGAGTGCGCGCACTCGCGCACGATCTGTTCGAGCACGTAAAGAGACGAGGAACCCATCACGTACTGCACGGACGCGAGATTGTCGTCGATGTCGTTCGCCTCGAGGAGCGCCGCGAGCTTCCGGACGTCCTTGGCCGTGTCCACCGAGTAGGCGAAGCCGCCGATGAGCTTCGTGATCTTCGGCCAGAGCGAACCGTCGCGGAGCCACGCGAGGTTCTTCGTCGTGAAATTCGGCGTGATGCCGCTACGATGGAAGGTTTCGAGGATCTCGACGAACTTCGGGTGCATCGTCGGCTCGCCGCCGCCGATCGCGACCTCGAAGACCTTCATCTTCGCGAGCGCGTAGGCCGCGCCCGAGATCGCTTGCGCGTCGCCGTGCTTGCCCGCGTGCGTCGAGTCCTGGTAGCAGAACGCGCAGCCGTACGGGCAGAAGTCGGTGATCTTGAGGTCGACGAGTTCGGGAGCCGAGGCTTTCGTCACCTCGCGCGTTTTGCTGGGTTCGTCGAACGAGAATCGAATCTTCGTGCCGTCGGCGCGGCTGAAGATCGTCCAGTATTTGCCGGCCACATCTTTTCGCGCGACGTACTCGCCGCCGCCGTCTTGCTGGAGCGGGAGCGAGAAACCGCCCTCATCGAGAGGGTGAGTCTCGTCGGTGTTGTCGTTGCCTCCGAGGATGGCGACGTCGTCACGCATGAAGAACGCGAGGAAATCGTCGAAGAATTCCTTGTCGACGCCCTTGCCGTCCCACGAGCGCGGCAGGACGTAGAGGCTCTGGTGGTCCACGTAGCCCTCTGGACCTTTGCCATTGTAGGCATATTGACCCTCGGGCGTGCGCGTCGCGCCCTTGACCCACGAGTCGACGGCGGCCATGGCGACGTCCTCTCCGACTTGGGACTGGAGCGCGGTGAAGAGGTGGATCGCGACGTACTGACGCTTGGCCTCCGGAGACGCGGCCGTGAAGAAGTTCCACCCGAACTCGCCGCCGTCCGTCTCCGAGTCCCGGACGTGCTGGCCGGGCTTGAGGAAGATGATCGAGTGCGTGGAGCTACTGTTCGTGGCGAAGCCGAGGCGGACGTTGTGGATGCGCATGTTCTTTTCCTTCAGAGAGACTCACTCGCTCGCCGCGCGATTCCTGACACGTGCGAGCGATCATACGTCGATTGGTCGTAATCCGCTAGAATCACTCTCTGCTCCTGACGTGTAGAGACGGCGAAGAGCTTCGATCCATCGGCCGCGCCGCGTGACGTTGCTCCGGATGAACTTCGCATGGCAATCCCAGCAAAGGTGCATGTCCGTCTCTGGCAAGTGCCACGTCGTGTGCGTTGGCTCATCGCAGAAGTCGCAGACGTCGGGGTCGACACCGATGAGCAGGATCGCCACGGTAGCGATCATCCTTCCACGCTTGCGCGCTTGATGAACGCGAAGCAGCGGTTGTTGCTGTCCGGTTTCTCGATGAAGAACGGGCACGCCTCTGCGCCCTTGTCGTCGCACCACGACATCGCTTCGTAATTGCATCCCGCGGTGCACCGGGAGCAAGACCAGCGCTCGAAGCCCTCGGGGAGCGGATCGCCGAGGTAGTCGAGGCGCGGAGACTTTGAATTCATGATCCCTCCCGCTCCACGCTGATCTCGTCTCGGGCACGCCGGTACGCGTCGAGCGCGTCGCGAAGCTCGGCACGGTCACGACCCTTGATGTAGCCGGTTGCGTATCCGGCGCCGTAGACGATTTTGCCAGCGGCATGGTCGACGGCCTCGAAGGCGTCCCACAAGCGTTCGATCTCGTTCGCGTTGCACGCGCGCGTCATCCCGTCCATCCGTCCTTGCGTGCCCGTTCCAGCTCGTCGCGATCCTCGGGACCATTCACGCTCCGCTGTCCGCGGGTCACGGCCGACTCCACCTCGGAGAGCTGCACCGGTTCGTCTTCGCCCGCGAGGGTGAAGTACCCTTCCTTTGGGCACCACGCCCAGATCGGGCCGCACAGGGTCCGACCGTCCTTCATCTTGACGTACGTGTCGTGCATGTCTTCCTCCGTCACCACTGAACGCTGGCTGCAAAAGCACGTTCGACTTCTTCCGGCTCCTCACGTTCACGCAGCTCGGCCTCCGCTTCCGGCATCACATAGGCCGCGAGGCTTCCGGCGTAGTAGCTCGCGCCGATCTCCGCGCCCCGCGCGTAAGCCCTCGCCTCCTCGAGCGTCGGCATCTGGATGGCGATCTCGAACGAACCCTCCGTGAAGAGGAAGATCTTGGTCATCGCTCGGCCTCGGAGAGAATGCGGCCGAGCTTCTGGAGCGAGTACGTGCGCGAAGCCGGGTCATGGTTTCGGATGGTGCCCGGACCGCGGTGTTCGCTGTCGTGGTAGTCCACGAGGTCCTCCAGCGTGATCTCGGGCGGCAGGATCACCGCATGCTCGCTCACGCAATGCGCCCATAAAGCTATACGACTATTTCGAACCTTGCTCATCGAATGTCGTCCTCGTCGTATTCCTCAGGAGGAATCTCTGCCCAGTCCGCGCCGCAATCTAAACACTGGTAGTGCACGTGGGGTTGGCCTTCATGACCCGAGCACGATACCTCGTGCTGGTTCACGGTCCTGCTCATCAAGGAATACGTGTGGCTCCCCTGGAAGCGACCGCGCGCCCCTACCCCGTCTTCGCCGCAGCGCGGGCAAGTGGTGAGAGGACGATAGCGCCAATCGTCCCGAGACTCGTCCTTTGCGGCAATTTCGCGAGGGAACGCTTGCTCGATCGCGACGCCGGCACTCGACCCGTCTGCTGTGCTCGAGGTTCGATAAGGACCGGCACTGGGCGACACTTCGTCCTCTTCGTTCTCGTCCTCTTCGTCGTCCTTCTCGTCTTCATCGTCTTCTTCATCCTCTCGAGGAGAGGCGGGTCGGAACGATCGGTAGACATCGCGGGCGATGTTGAAAATGACGTTTCCAGCGGCAGCGCCGAAGAAGATGGCCACGATCTGATCGAAGCCCACCACGATCATGCGACGTCCCTGGCCCGGACGACCTCAGCGACGCCGCGGTCCACGATGACGACGACGAGATCGCTCTTCATGTCCTTGAGCTTCTTCCACGCCTCCGCGTCGAACTGTTCGATGAAATCCTCCACGCCGCCGCGAGCGGCGAGCCCGCGCGCGAAGGGGATCTCGCCGCGGTCGCGATACGCTTGCCAGTCGTGGCCCGGCATGAGCGCGTCTGCGAGAAACTTCCCGTGCGCGTCGTCGGCGTTGATGAGCGTGATGACGACGTCCTCGGGACGAAGGCTCCGCTCTTGGACGCGCGAGCTGAAATGACGGACGCGATCGGCTTGGGCTTTGGCCGCGACGAGGCAGTTGTGCTTCTCGACGGCGCGCACCATGGCGAGCGCGACCGGGTCCTCGAGCACGAGTTGCCCGTCCACTTCTCGAACGAATGCTTTCGGTTCTTTCTCATCCATTTTTTAGTCCCCATGCCTCGTGCTACCGAAAGGACTCGTAGCGTTGAAGACGTCTAAATCCATCGCGGCGTAGCGCTTTTCGTCTTGCTCATGCGCCGCATCGAGGAGCACGCGCTCCTCCTCAGAGATTTTTTGGCCCTGTTTCGATTTACACCGAGCCTCGAACACTCGGGCCCACTGCTCTTCACTGAGCTTCATCGTCTTTATCCTCGCGCACGAGCTTGCCGTTCACTTCATGAACGAACGTCCTCGGCCGCTCCTCGCTCATGATCCGTCCTCACGACCCGAGAGGATCGCAAACCGGTGGATAGTGAGCGCGACGCATGCCGCGCCGACGCCCATGTACACCGAGTGGTCCAACGTGGCGTCTGCTGCGCGCCAGAAGGAGAACGTCCCGAGACCGCCGAGCGTCGCCGTCGTGAGCGCGCTCCTCCACCATTTCCATCCCTTCATCGCTATTTCTTCCCTTCCATTCATTTCCCGAGACGGGCAGCGATGCGCCGGCACGCCAGCATCGCGGCCACGTGCTGCTCGTTCTCTTGGTTGTTCGAGACTGCGAGCCGGACGAGAGAAGCAGTCTTGTCGTCGATGAGGCCTCCGGAGTCGGGTGGACCCGCTGCGGCGAGCGTCTCGATGAAACGCTTCTGTTCGAGGGCGATGTTCTTCTGCTCGTCGATGATCCTCTGGAGCTTGTGCGTGCGGTCACGAAGGCGCTCGCGTTCGGATGCGGCATCGTAGAGGGCTTGCTGGGCTTGATGAAGCTCGTCCACGGTGGAGCGGTGAAGGACGAAGAGCGCCTCTTTGGTGAGTGCGAGCATGTCCCGCGATCGCATCCATTTCACCGCCAAGCGCCACGCGATGATGTTGCACGCGAGAAGCGTTGCGATGGAAAAGATGACGAGGAAGATGTCCAGAGCGGTCACGAACATCGCTTCTTCTTTCTCACGCTGCGAGGTACGTGGTCGAGCGCTTGTGGCCGAGCTTGCGGATCTTCCCGCTCTTGAGCGCGATCCGGAGCGGGACGGGCATCTCTTGGCGCGTCACCTTGAGCTGCCCGCGGATGACCTCCGCGGTGAGGCCGTCCGGGTGCGATCGAACGAGTGCGGCGATCTCCTCGACCATCTCCTCGAGTTCTTTCTTCGAGCGGCGCTGGAGCTTGTGCGCGTTCGCGAGCGACTTGACCGTGACCCTCGCTCGTGAGTCGGACGTCTTGAACCGTCTGCGCCCGCGCCAGCTTGCATGTCCGCGCTTCTTCGGGGCGCCTTTTCGGGGACGCGCAGCCCGTGATCCGGGGCTGCCCGATCCGAGGAGCAGCATGAATTCTCCGACGGACGCGTTTCGGATGGCTTCTACGAGGTCCATCGCGAACCTCGTCGCGAGGGTGTGCACGGTCTCTTGGAGGCTCTTGGGATTCGGCATGTTCGTTTCGTGTCCGATCGCGGGATGGAGGTTCATGATCCTCCTTCGTTCGAGCGCGCGATTCGTTACATCAATTCTAGACCCGACGTTCGATTCGCCGTTCATCCTAAGGCACATCCCAGTCAGTATCAAGTAACTTTATGACCCTTGCAGCGTACCGCGATTGGTCGTATCGTCTGCTGCGTGAGCCGCGACTTCGAGAACGACGAACCCATCGACGACCTCATGACAGTTCTCGATCTTCTCGTCGAGCGCTACGGCGAGCACCGGACCTCGCGCGAGATCGACCGACGCTTCAAAGAGGACGGCCCCTACGTGCAAGTCGGCCACCACTCGGATTTCTCCGTCGACCGGTTCTACCGCTTCAGGATCACGGACCGCGTCTGCGATGCGCTCGTCTCCTCCGGGCTCGCGAAAGGCAAGCCCGAATGGGGCTACACCGACATGAAGCGCCTGCGTGCAAGTGATTACGGCAAGTCGATACTCTGGGAGAAGCGTGGAAAGCTCGGGCTCCACGCTCAGAACGATGAACGGTTTCAAGCATTCTGGTGGCTCTTGGAGAGGGGCTGACCATGGACGACGTTTTTCATCTCGAACTTTCCGCCGAGGAAGCCAAAGCGCTCGCGCTCGCCTTGGAGGTCGCGATCCGTTCGGGCCAGCTCCTCACAGTGCTGGATGCGGTAGAGGACGACCTCGCGCTCGCCACCATCCTCGTGAAGCTCAAGTCGTTTGCCGGTCGCGAGAAAAAGAGTGGCGCGTAGGCAGTGCAAAGAGTGTCCGTGGAAGGTCGGCTCGAACCCGCACGACATCCCGGGCAAGTACAGCGAGAAGAAGCATCGCGGGCTGAAAAGCACGATCGCCCGGACAGCGCAGCTCTACGACGGACCGCTCCACATGATGGCTTGCCATGAGACGATGCCCGGCAAAGAACTTCCGTGCGTCGGGTGGATGCATCACCAGCTCGGCGTGGGCAACAACCTCGCGCTTCGACTTCTGGTTATCACCGGCAAGATCGACGGCGACGTCGAGGTCGTCGGTCCGCAGCACGAACGATTCGAGGACACGCTCCCATGAAGACATCTCGACGAACCGAGATTGATGGAGACACCACCCTCGCAGATGCAATTGCAATTCTCGAAACCGAGATCGCGGACCGTATACGTTTGGTGACGGGCCTCAAGGAGCTTTGTCGTGAGGCTCGCCATCCGAGCACCGGCTACTCAGGCATCGGTCGCCCGAAGAAGTACCCTCCATCCGTCGAGGAGAACGTGGTGGCACTCATTGCTGGCGGCAAAACACATCGAGCGATTGCGGCGGAACTGAATCTTCCAGTGTCGACCGTGGGAAAAATGGCCAAGCGTGGAGGCAGTCGATGATGACGAAGGCGGAACTGAAGGATTTGCGAAAGTGCGGAATGCCGAACTGCGGGAAGACGGCAACGAAAAAAGATACGCATGACGAGATGGGTGTACTTTGCACGTATTATTATTGCGACACGCATGAGCCTCACGGCGTCGACCTCTCGTACGCGAAGCACGTCAGAGAAGCGCGCTAACGATTCTTCGAAACTTCGAAACTTCGAAACTTCGTCTTGATGGATACGCCGATCTGCATTATGTCCGTTCTGCTGCGCGGCGCGCCGCCGCGTGATCGAAAGGGTGGCAGACCATGGCGGAAAAAGACGACTCGCGCGAACTCGTATTGGCCCCGAACGAGAGCGCGCTGATCCTCGACAAGACCAACGGGCAAGTCTTCCTCTACGTCGGCCCGAAGCAGGACTCGCTCGCGCCGAGCGTGCAGCCCGTCGTCTTCAGCGACAAGACGAAGATGTTCGAGCGCGTCGACCTCGCGCGTGCCGTGCAGCGCGTGACGATCGCGCCCGAGGGCTGGTACGCCGTCCTCAAGAACCCCGCGAAGAACGGTGGGCACCCGCAGCCCGGCAACAAGGCCGCGATGCCCGAACTCGAGACGGGCAGGAAGGTCATCATCCCGGGCCCGACGAGCTTCGCGCTCTGGCCCGGCCAAATGGCTAAAGTCCTACCGGGACACCGCCTCCGTTCGAATCAATATTTGATCGTCCGTGTGTACGATCAAACCGCCGCGCGCGAGAACTGGAAAAACGCGACGATCGAGCAGAGGGATCCCTCCACGACGGGCGCCGAAGCGGAGGTCCCGAAAGACCAGTCCACCGAGGTCGACGCGAGCAAGCTCACGACGGGCCAGCTCATCGTCATCCGCGGCACCGACACGTCGTTCTTCATCCCGCCGACAGGCATCGAGGTCGTTTCCTACAAGGACGATGCGGGCGAGGAGAAGCTCGTGCGCGACGCCTGCTCCCTCGAAAAACTCGACTACGCGATGCTTTTGGATGAATCCGGCGCGAAGCGTTTTGTTCGCGGGCCAGCGGTCGTGTTCCCCGAACCGACGGAGGTCTTCGCGACCAAAGAAGAGAACAACAAGACGACGCGAAAGTTCCGCGGCATCGAGCTGAACGAGACGAGCGGCATCTACGTCAAGGTGATCGCGGACTACAAGGACGAGTCGGGCGATCACAAGGCCGGCGACGAGCTGTTCATCACGGGCGTGCAAGAGAAGATCTACTTCCCGCGCGAGGAGCACGCGATCATCCGGTACGGCGAGCAAGAGGTCCACTACGCGACGGCGATCCCCGCCGGCGAGGGCCGCTACGTGCTCGACCGCCTGAAGGGCGAGGTACGCACGATCAAGGGGCCGGCGATGTCGCTCCCCGACCCGCGCAGCGAGGTCTTCGTGAGGCGCGTCCTCGATCTGAAGCTCTGCGAGCTTCTCTACCCGGGCAACGCCGACGCGCTCGCGCACAACCAGAAGCTTGGCGCGTCGATCGCCGCCGAGGAAGCCGCGGTGGGCGCCGCCATCACGCGCACGAGCGCGCTGCGCGGCAAGGCGCTCCTCGGCGCGGCGGCCGCCATGTCGCCGGGCTCCGCGACCATGGACGCGCTCTACCTGAACGAATCCTCGCTCTCGAACTCGCTCGAGGATCGCGGCCTCGGGCAGCTCGCGGCCACGGGCTTCACCGGCGACGGCTTCGATCGCAAGGGCCGCTACACCGAGCCCCGCACCATCACGCTCAACACCAAGTACCAAGGCGTCATCACGACGGACATCTGGACCGGGTACGCCATCAAGCTCGTGAAGCGCGACGGCAGCCAGCGCGTCGAGGTCGGGCCCAAGAGCGTCATGTTCGATTACGACGAGGTCCCGCAGGTCCTCAAGCTCTCGACGGGCAAGCCGAAGAACGCGGACAACCTCTATCGCACGGCTTACCTCCAGGTGAAGGGCAACAAGGTCTCCGACGTCGTGGAAATCGAGACCGGCGATTACTGCAAGTTGAACCTCAAGCTCTCCTACCGCGTCGATTTCGAGGGCGATCCGAGCCATTGGTTTGATCTCGAAAACTACGTGAAGTGGCTCTGCGACCACATGCGTTCGCGCCTCAAAGCGTCGTGCAAGAAGCTCGGCGTCGAAGAGTTCTACCGCTCCGCGATCGAGCACGTGCGCGACTCCGTCGTCGGGCCGAAGCCCGAAAACGGTTCGCCACGCCCGGGCACGTCGTTCGCCGAGAACGGCATGCGCGTCTACGACGTCGAGGTCCTCGAGGTGAAGTTCCTCGACCCCTCCGTGGAGCAGCTCCTCGTCAAAGCGCAGCGCGAGTCGATCACGCAGGCGCTCGAGATCGGCGCGCAGCGCCGCTCGCTCGAGTTCACGCGCGAGTCGTCGAACATCTCCCAGGAGATCGAACACACGAAGACGACGACGCGCTTCGCGCTCCTCGCGCTGAAGGAGCAGGAGATCCAGCGCCAGCTCCACCACGACGTCGCCGCGGTGCAGGCGCGCGTCACCGCCGAGACCGAGATGCACAAGGCCACGCTCCAAAGGGAGAACGCGGAAGGCGAGGTCCAGAAGCTCACGCTCGAACGCACGCGCGTCGCGGCCGAGCAGTCGCTCTCGTTCGACAAGGAGCGCCAGGCGATGCGCCTCGCGGAAGTCACGGCCGAAGTCGAAGCCGTCGTCAAGAAGGCGGGAGCCATCCAGCCCGGCCTCATCGAAGCCATCAACGCGTTCGGCGAGCGCGCCCTCATCGAGAAGCTCGCGTCGTCGATGTCGCCGCTCGCGATCCTCGGCGGCGAGAGCGTGACCGACGTCGTCAAGCGCCTCCTCGAAGGGACGAAGCTCGCGCAGTTCATCGGCAACGCGCCGGCGAACGGCGCGACGTCCTCGAAGGTCCTGCCGGCATCGCAGTAAATGCCCCGAACCACGGATGTGATGCTCGAGGTCTGGGAGACGTCGGGCATCAAGGTCTACGGCGACGACGGCGCCTTCCACAACACGGACGTGGTCGAAGTCCATTTCGTCTTCGACCACGTCACCGTGAAAGTGGACTACGACGATGCGAAACAGATTCATGACAAGCTCGGCTCGCTGCTCGCGGACGTCGCGAAGATGAAGTACCGGTGCCCGTGAGCCGCAGCCATGACGCCTACGAAGACGCGATGCAGAGCGTGCTTCACATCCTCCACGCGCACGGTCTGCTCGCGAGGGACGGCAGCTCCGACTCCGTCCGGATCGCCGTGAGCCGTCTTCGGGAGACGAACAGGCAGCTCAAAAAAGAAATCGACGACCATCCCTGCGATCAAACGGTTGTCCACGGCTTCGAGAACCGTGTCTTTCGTTGCACGAGGCGCGCCGGGCATAGCGGGGAGCACGAAGCGATCGTCTGCTGGGCAGACGCCATCATCGGAACGTCGATCGAAGAAAAGGAAAAAGCATGACGACGACGGCGACGACGACGACGGCGACAACGACAACGCCAATGACCGAAGAGCGGCTCGCCCGCATCGCCGCGCGCCGCGCGCATCGCCACACGGTCCTTTGCTACGGGTCCTACGAGCCGTGCGGCGAGCATCACGTCCACACGGGACCGCCGAGCGACCCGCCGGAGCGATGGTGCGGCGGCAGGAACCTCGACTGCGATCTCCGCTACGATGAGGACATCGCCGACCTCGTCCAAGAGATCCGGCGCCTCCAGAAAGAAGCGAGACCATGATCAAGGGCGACGTTCCGGGCGGCAACATGACTTCGGCCGAGGACATCTCCGTCGGGCGGTCGCGCGACGGGACGCTCCTCCTCACGTGGATCGAGACCCAGTCTGCGACGATCCCGGGCGGCATGCCGTTCCGGATGCGCCATAGCGTCAAGCTCGACGTGAACGACGCCCTTTGGCTCAAGGACGAACTCGCGCGAACGCTGCGAGAGATGTCGTGAGCGGCCGCTTTTCGCACTCGGAACTCCAACGTCGCGCGAAAGAGTTGACCGGGATCTGTTTGATGTGCGTCCGTGAGCGCCACGGTCCACCGCGCGAAGCACTGACACGCATGGAAGACGAAGCTCCCGAATACTACGAAGAGATGCGTGAAGAGATGACCAACGACATCGTCGAAGCGTTCGAAGCTCTCCTCGAAGGCAGGAATTGGCGTCCCGAGGAGCAGCGCGAAGTCCCCTTGTTTCATGGGTCGGCGCGGCGAAAATGAGCGTGAAGTCCAAACCTGAATCCGAGCACGCCGAATGGGCACATTTTCATTCGTACTGGGGATGGATCTGCCGCGAGTGTGAAGCTGCTGAAGGATGGGCGAAGCTCGACGGCCGCGACCATGGACGCGGGTGCTTGAAACAGCCCATCGTTTTTGGCAAGACCAAGAAATGAAACCTTGCTGGCGCGACCACGGTCTGACGGAGGAAGGCGCGCGCATCGCGGACATGCTCGTGGACGACCTCGTCGCGATCTTCAAGAAGTGCCCGCCCGAGATGGAGAAGAGCCTCATCGTCGAGGCCCGCTTCCGCGCGCGGGAGCTTCCGAAGAAAACCTTCGACTGGCGAGAGCGCTACGAAAAAGACAACGGCATGGGAAGCTGGCGACAAAAGCGATGAGCCGGCACGCCTTCGACCCCGAGTGCCCCGACTGCCGGCCCATCCTGCTCGACCCTCAGACGGGAAAGATTCTGGAGGAAAGCGATCCCGTGATGCAGGCCGTCATCGCCGTGTGGCGTGCCTCTCCTCGCGCGGACCAGGAAGCCTTCCACGCGTTCACCGTGAAGAACTCCCGCGAGCCCGGTGTTCTCGAACGCATGATGGCGCTCTCGAAACGCATGGAGCAAGCCGTGAGCGCGGCTCCGAAAACCCCGAAAGCCTCGTCCTAGATCAGAGAATCTTCTCGGGGTACTCGATTGAGTCGCCGATGCGGACACCGATCTCGTGTGTCGTCGTATTGGACCCTTCGTCATGGACGGACTTGATGTACGGGTAGACGTCGTCGGTACCCGCGTTTCGAAGCTCCGCGATGCGCCAGCAGGCGAAGCTCTTGCCGTCGCCCCCAGTCGCGATGATCGCTGGGATGTCCTTCCACGACTCCGAGCGCACCTTTTTCAAGGGGCTCACGCTGGCGAAGTCGTACATCGCAGGCGTTGCAGGATTCTCGATGAGGTAGTTCCAGTTGCAGACGACGAGAGCCTCGAGCGCCGCTCGGAGGACGATCGCTTTCCGCGTCGCGGGGAGCCTGCGAAAGCCGACCAAATCAAATTCGATTTTCATGATCTCACCTTCATTTCATCGGTAGTGGTTTCGAACAATGCGATCCAGCTCCTCGGCGCTCATGCCGCGGATGTCGACCCAGAGCGAGAGCCCTCCTTCATCATGGATCGCTTGCGCGGTAAACGTGAGCTTGTGCGGGCCGCTCCTCGAATGACGACTCCCGAAGAGGAGGTACGGATACTTCAAGACGCTCCCGCGGTTGTACGTCACGGCTTCGTAGCCGTCCGAGACGCCGGTCTGCGGGAACTTGCGCGGCATCTCTTCGAGGAGCCTCGCCTGCGCCATCGCGTACGTCTCCTTCTTCCCCACGGCTCACTCCTCGAGCAGCGCGAACCGCGTGCGGCTTCCGCCGAGGTTCGAGTTGCACGCGTCGCACTTGCGCCACGTGAAGTCCCGGATGCCCTCGCCCGTGTCCGAGTCGAAGTTCGGCACGAGGTTCGGGCCGAGCGCGTTCACGCCCTTGACCACCTCTCGCTCGCGCTTGTCGCCCTCGATGCCGGACGTGTCGCCGTTCGCCGCGTAGATCGTGCAGTCGTCGCAGAGCCACAAATCGTCGTCGATGACCTTCATTTCGATGCCCCTTCCACGAGCATTCCAAGCGCGCCCCAGAGGACGGCATGCTTCAAGTCGATGCATCCCGTGAGCGGCTTCTTGCAGCCGTGCTTCGAATAGTCCCACGAGCACGCGCCGAGCGCGTCGCGATCGAACCAGCACCCGGCGAGTTCGATCCCGGAGAGCGCCGCGGCGTAGATCGCCGCGCGCCCGAAGAAGCCCACGACACGGATGTGCGGCGCGATGGCTTGCACCGCGAGGCCGCCGGCCGCGTAGACCGGGAGCACGGGCACCGCGATGCCGCCGAAGAGCGCCGAGTACCGCGGTCCGAAGAGCGTGTTCTCGACGATGAAGCCACCAACACCAAAAGCGGTGGCGCGAACGGCGAGGCTCGAGGACGTGGACTTCATCGCGAAGGGCTCAGCGGACCGGGTGCTTGACGGCCACGCCGTCCGAGATCACGGGCGACGCTTTCGGCGCGGGAGGACTCGCGATTCGCGCGTGCGGACGCGGCGCGGCCGTCTTCACGCCGCGTCCAGGTTCGAGGGGAAGCAGCTCGGGAGCTGTTTGACCCTTCGCGAGCTGAAGGGTGATGCCGCCGTTGTAGAGCGGTCCGACGAACTGCATGATGGGTACCTCTTGCCTTTCTATGAGGAGCGTCCTTTTACGGACTGCGGTGAGCTTCGAGAAAGGATACCGCCTCCTCCACGCTCCGTACAGTCGCGGTGGGGATCCCCCAGTAATCGGCCAGCTGCCTCCAAGCCTTCTGCGCTGCCCGCTCCTTGTCGCCGTCCGCGCGCTTGCATTCGAGGCCGAAGAAGCGACCCCTGCGATCGGGAAAGATGCCGAGGATGTCCGGGCACCCCGTACCGAGCGCCGGCAAGAAGGGTGGCCACCCGCGCGCCGCGCGTTCCTCGCGCGCCTCCTCCGAGACGTCATAGATCGCGACGCGACCCGACCACGTCTTGCATCCGAGCTTCTCGAGCACCGTCCGGATGCGATCGACGAGATCCTTTTCGAGCGGCACCACAAGCTCGCGCGGCATCTCGCTCTCCGCGAACATCCGGAGCTGCTCCATCTTTCGCTTCGGCTGCTTCAGGCGCTTGAGCGAAATTTTCATTCGCGCGTCTTCACGCGCAGGTTCACGCACGCGCGCTGGAGGAGCATCGTTTCTCGCTTCGTGCGGTAGGGGTCGAGGAGGATCAATTCCGCCTCATGAAGGACCTTTTTGTTGTCAGTGCTGAACTCGCCATACGCCCAGAGATCCCGCGGACCGAGCGCGTCAATTTCTTCTTCCGCGATGACTTCGTCCTCGGGACCGCCCTTGGTCAAACGCAAGCCCACGTACGTACCGCTCCTGAAGAACTTCACGTAGGCATAGACGCGACTTGTCTGCGCCTCGCTCACCCAGGCCCGGAGCTTCCTCGTCTTCTGCGAGGGAAGCGACTCGATCGCGTCGACGATGGCATCGCCCAAGTCGCGACCCTCCTCCATCGACCGCAAGACTTCTCTCGAAGCTTCGTCCCGTGCATCTTCGAGGCGTGCAAGCATGAACGCCGAGAACGCGCTCGCCGGATCGCCTTCATCGAGGAGACATGCGGGCTCGTCGATCGGCTCGGGGTCAACGAAGAAGTCCTTGTCGATCCGAACGAGCTTGCGCGTCATCGACCTTCTCCTCCTCAGAGAATCTTTCCGACGTAGTACACCGCCGCGATGGCTTGCGGCCCGATGTGGGGCTTCTGGTAGCTCGCCGAGTCTCGACTCGTCGCAGCCGCGATCAATTCTTCGTCGGGGAAGAGGTCGCGCTCTTTCGCCTTGTCGCCTTTCGTCTCTTCAACCTTGAGCCACCAATCTTCTTCGATGTCGTCGGGCACGACGACTGCGACGTGACTCTCGTCCCACTTCTGGAGGCGCCAACCTTTCTGCTCCCAGTCTTCTTTCCACTCGCACCACGGTTCGAACAGCTCGACGAGGCGCCGGAGGCGCGTGGTCTTCCGTGTCGGGAGCGATTCGATCGCGAGCGCGACCGCGTTCGCCAGGGAAGGATGTCCTTCCCTCTCGAGGTCGCGAGCGAGCTTGTAGATCTCTTCCGATGCTTCGGTGTGGGTCGAGTACATCCACTCGCGGATGTACTCTTCGAAGCTCAGCGCGTCCCGGCATGCCATGGTGAGTTACCGATCGAATTTGCCGTCGAGCATCTTCGTGATCTGGAGGAAGTACGCGGTCACCTGCTCGGGCGTCTTGCCTTGGAGCGCAGCAGCCGTGATGTGCGCGAGGACTTGGAGGATGAGCGCGCGATCGCCGGGCGCAACCTTCCCGAGATGGTCGAGCGTCGAGACGACGGCGTGCTCGAGGGCTTCGGGACCGAGGTCGGCCTTCTTCACGGTTCGGCTTTGGAGAAGAGGGAGAATTCGATGCCCGGGGGAAACTCGAGGATCGGCTTTCCCTTCGCCCGGCGCGCTTTGTTGATCTCGCCGACGCCGAGAAAGAGCCCACCCGCGATCCAGCCCGTTCCGGGTGCGTAGCGGTTGGCCCCGTAGAGCACGAGCCCGATCCCCGCGAAGAACGAGAGGGCTTGAAGATCGTTTCGGTGCACGACCGGGCCGCCCATTTTCCTTTCGCGATCCATCTGGATGGCGCTGAGGAGCATGAGTCCCATGCCTCCAGCGAAAAATTGCGCTCCGGTTTTCTCTTCCGACGTCATCGTCCACATGTTCGCCTCTTACAACTCGTCGACCAAGTACCGCGCGTCCTCCACGTCGAGCCAATCCCCGAAGCCGTGCTCGTCCTCGTACTTCATCTTGCCACCGATGACGCCGGTCACGATTCCCGTGTCCACGGCTGTCCACGTGGACTTCGGGCCGGGGAAACGCACGTTGTGGGGACGCTTCGGCGCGCGGCCGAGCGCCGACGTCTTGATCTTGCACCATACGACGACGCCCGTTCGTCGAAGCGCTCGTTCGAGTTCCGCTGGCGTCATGGACACGTACGACCTCGCCATCGCGCCCTCACTTCTTCGCCGGCGCGGGCGTCGGCACCTTCGCCGGGTCGTAACCGAGGACCTCTTCGAGCGTCGCTTGTTTCTCGACCGGCGGTGCCTGCTGGACGATCTCGGTCTGCGCAGGCTGGTGGAGCGGTCCCACCATCTGGTGGATGCCGCCCGCGGGCCTCGGCTGCCGCGGGTCGTGGGCCGCGGGAAGCGGCGCCTCGATGCGGAGGTGCCCGTAGACGGGCTGGTAGGCCGGCCCGACGATCTTCGCGGTGTTCGGCGCGCGCCTCACCGTGGGCGCGAGGAGCGAGGGCCGGAGGCGCCGGGCTTCTTCCATCGAGGCGAGGTGCTGCGTGGGTTTGCCCTCCGCATCGACATGGCCCTCGCCCAGCGCGCACTGCACGCCCATATGCCTAAAGTTACACCTCGCCATCGACTGCCTCTCCTTCTACTTCCGGCGAACCACCCAGCCTTGGTCGTCCATCTCGAGTTCGTCACCGTCGATCTCTTTGTCGTCGACTGCGAAGGAGAGCGAGGAGCGCGCCACTTCGTCGTACATCTCGGAAGAATCGACGGCGATGCCGGACCCGTGGATGATGGGGGCGCTGACGTATCCCGTCGCGCGATCTCCGCCGTCCGTCGTCACCGTGTACCGGTAGCTCTGGCGACCCGGCTTTCTCCGCGCGAAGACGTCGTCGAGTTCGACGTGGATGGTCGCGTTGCCGCTGTATCTCTTCGCGCCCACGGGTTACCTCGTCCTTTTGTGATGCGCCTTGCGCTTGGCAGCGCGCCGCTTCGCCGCGGCGAGCTGGTGGCGCGATGCGGTCGTGTGAACGACGCTCCCCTCGCGACGCGAGAACGCGCCCGGCATCTTGTCCAGCTCGTGGCGGAGCGCATGCGCCTTCTCGGGTGACGCGGTCCTCGCCGTGAGACTGCCGCGCCGCAAACCCTTGCCCCGCGTCCGTCTCTTCGTGGTTCTCGTTCGGATGGCCATGGGTTATCCCTCCGCGACTTCCGCAGCTTTGGCGGCGATGCTTCGGAGCGCTTCTGCATCCTTGCGAAGCTCGATGCGCTCACTCCCTCGTGCCTTCTTCGCGAGAGCGTCGGCTTCTTTGGCGGCATGTTCGGCTTCGTACTCGAGCTTGCCCGCGAGGTACCCCATCCACTCCTCGTCGGTCATGGGCTCGTCGTCATCGTTGCGAGGCCGCTGCGTCCCGCGGCTCAAGGCTCCCGTCGACGTGATCGCGTAGAGCATCGAGCCCTGGCCACCGTACCAGTGGGAAGCGGCCTCGATTTCCTCGTCGTCGAAAAGAATGGCGTCGTCTTTCATGAATGCATCATCCGCGTGAGGGGTACCAGACGCCGCGATCTTCGAGATCCGAGATCGCTTCGCTCAGCTCGCGGGCGCTCGCGAGATCGCCGAGCGCGAACGCATGCACCCCGCTCCAGCGGATGTCGTCCAAGGCGTCGTTGACACTCTCGTAGCTGTCATCGTCGTACGCGCTCTTGGCTTCGTCCTTCATCAGCGACTCGATTTCCTTCTCGGCACGCTTCGCGGTGAGCGCGACGGCCTGCATCGAGGGATCCGAATCGCGCCACCAAGCGGCGCCCGAATACACCGTGGTATTCTTCGTGACCTTCTTCGCCATGCCTGAAGCTTACATGGAGCGTCCAGGACGGTCTACTAGGGGCAGTCTTACTCGACCCAGACCGCGACGGGGCGCTTCAGTTTCTTCGTGAGGGTTGCGAGGTCGCCGAAGAGCTTTTCAGCGGTGAACGTCTCGCCCCACGTGCCGAAGCGATTCTTGAGCACCCTGTAGCCGCCTTCGTCTCGCTTCAAGATGACGTCGGCGTCTTGCCTCGTCGACGGACCACCTTGAAGAACGTGCCCGGGTGCTTCGTGGATGCTCATTTCGTTCGAGCAAGGATACGGCCTCGCCCGTCAATCGGGCAAGCGGTACGCGAGGCGCATCTGGAAGTCTCGCGCGAGGATCCTGCTCGGCGCCTCCCAGGCGAAGAGGCCGCGGATCTGCGCGTCGAGCGCGTCGAGTGCGCTTCCATGCGAGGCCGGCTTGTCGAAGAACGACTGCTCGATCAGGTTCGTCGAAAGGGTCGACGGCTCCTCCACATAGGTGAAGGGATGGTTCCTCAGGTACTGGACAGCGCGATCCATGCGCTGCGTGGCCTTGTCGTGCCTGCCGTCGCACGCCTCGCCCGTGTAGCCGCAGAGGCTCTTGAAGTTCCGCGTCGAGTACCGAACGATGTAGTACGCGAGCTGCGCCGCGAGACGATGGTCGCGGATGACGTCGGCGCCGCGGATGATCTCTCCTTCGTGCGCCGTCATCCAGTCGCGGTCGCCCGGGTTGAGCGAGTTTCGCAGGTACTGCGACTGCGTCAACTCGCCGTCCTTGACGATGTACCCGTACATGTGGATCTGCCAGTTCGTGAACGCGATCCCGCCGTCGCATTCGTGCGGATGGTTCTTCTTCCACTCGGGCGTGTTGCAGTCGCCGTTCTCGACCCACTCGTGGTAGCCGCCCTCGAACGACGCGATCGACGCAAGGACGAGCGCGGTCTTCAAGCGCCCGTCGTCACCCTTGAAAATCGGCGCATTCGAATCGTCGTACGCGATCGAGACGATCTCGCGCGCGGTTTGTTCGTAACGGCGGCGAGCCTTGTCTTGATCCTCTTGCACGTAAAGGCCATGGTCGTCGTGGAGCCACTTGCCGTCGTGAGCGCGATCGTATTGGTTGCGAAGCGGGACCCACGAGGTCATCGCCGCGAGAATGTACGCCACGAGCTGGGACGAGAGTGATGCCGTCATCCGGACACCACGTACTTCACGAGCGCGTCATGGCGCAAGCGAGAACGACTTCGATAAGTGGCGCGAAAGCAAGCACCTTGCCAACGCCATGTTCGTTTGTGATGCCGGAACGTTGTACTGCATTCTGAAATCATCACACGCAAGATCGCGCGTAAGAAAATCGCTCCGCGCGCGTCGCGCGTGGACGAGATCGTCACTTCTTCGGCGACTCGGGCGGCGGCGGAATCGTCGACGGGACGAGCGGCGGCGCTTCGCGGATCGCAGCCATCATTCTCGACGAGATGCCCGCGAGCTTACCGCTCGCTTGCGCGACGGCGTCGTCGAGCGATCCGTAGTCGGTGTAGAGGATGATCGCGGCGCCCACGTGGACGAGGATCGACCAGTGCTCCTTCACGGCCTCCGAGGGCCGGATGTGGATCTCGACGCCGGGCGCGATCGCGCGGACGCCGTCGCAGAACTTCCTGAAGCGTGCCCACTTGTCGTCAGCGCCCATGTGCTTTCCTCTCCCTCACGCGATCCGCGACGCAGTTACCGCGTGCTCCGGTGACGCGCGCGGCGCTTCCTCTGGAGGTAGTGAGGACGAACACCGCGCTTGCCCACGGAACGCTTCGCACTCGAGAGTGCGATCGCGACGACTTGCTTTCTCTCCCTCGGCGTGAGCTTGCGCCCGAAACGCGCCTCGCGCGTGTGCGTCAGCTCGCGGATGTTCTCCGAGATCGTAGATCTCGAGTAGCCTTTCAAGAGGGGCATGTTATCGGCACCTCCGGTGACGATGACAGGCTGGGCCCCACGAAGGGAGTGAAGCGACCGACGAGGGCACGTCAGCCTCCCTTGCACGCGGGGCAGCGGACCTCGTGACCCACGCGTCCGACCTTGCCCGCTCCACCGCATGTCAAGCAATCCTCGTCCACGAACACGGCGTCGATGATCATCGGCGACGTGGAAGGCGACGGTGATGGTGGAGGTGCCGGCCGCGCGGATCGCGCCTTCGAGACGTGGACGGTCGCTTGAGGCTTCACCCGCTTGGACGTTTTTTCCGGAAGCTCCGGCGCCGCGGTGTCGACGGCACGCGCGGCGCCCTGGATGAAGCTCTGGTCGCCGAGCCACGTGTTCAAGAAGAGCTTGCCCATCAGCTTGAGCGCAGGCTTGATGTCGCGTTCGACGGCCTTGCTTGCTTCCTGGACGACGTGGGGGACTTTCGGATTCGCCATCGCGCACCTCACGTCATCGTAGCGCAGACGGGCCGAGGACAAAAGAGAACGAGGACTCCCTTTCGCTCCCCCGCGGAGGTCCAAGGAATCCTCGTCTCAGAAAGCCCATGCTCGCATGCCCAAGCACTAAGCGCCAGACATGCCCTTCGAAGAAGTCTTCGAGAAAATCTCAGGGCGATCTCAGGTCACCCGAGGCTCGTGACCTTCTGCACATCCTGATTGCTCCACTGAGCGACCATGGCTCCTTGACGGTTCGTGCCGTTGCCGAGGTTGTGCGATCCCATCGTCGGCATCGCGCCGAACGTTGGCACTGCTACGGGCTGCGCGGGGCCTTCGGGAAGGAGCGCGAGAGGACGGCCGTCGCGGCACCTGAGCGTCATCTCGCAGAAGCCGATCTGGGCGAGGCTTCCCACGGTCTCACGGGTGACGCCGATGGCGAGATCGGAGGCGCTTCGCGCGTCGTTGTACTTTGCAGCAAAGCTTCCGACGAGGTTCGGAAGATACTGCAAAAAGACTTCGACATCGGAGGGGCGTGACGCCGGCGCCGGCGAAGTGGTGTCTTGTTTCGTTTCGTCCATGGTGGTTTTTGCTCCTGCGTATCATTGCCGTGAAAAAGGGATCAGTCGGCGACGTCGCCCTCCGGGGGCATGGCCGGCGCCGAGGGACCGTTCGATTTGGAATTGCGTGCCTCGGCGACTTCGTCACCGTGTTCGTGATCGTGACCGTGATCGTGGTCGTGGCCGTGATCGTGAGCTTCGACCGATGAAACTTCAGCACTCGGCTCTTGGGCGCGGGGGCCGTAGCTCGCGTAGATGGAGTGGAGCATCGCCCCGACGGGCGGTGCAGCTTCTTCTTTCGGCGCACGCGAAGCCCCGTTCGTCGGTGTCTGCCGGGCTGGCGGAGCGGCGCGGAGGGGCGCGGGCGCGGGTCTCTCTGCACGCGGCGCGGGTCTTTGCTGATCCGGTCGGACCGAGCGTCGCGTCTCGTGGTGCTCGAGGGGCTCCTCGATGGGCTCCTCATCGTCCACCGCACGCTGCCCTCGTCCTTGTTGCGGGAGTCTCGGCTGCCCTTGCTGCCCTTGCGGAGGCAACTGCGGAAAGCCGTAGTCGACGGGCGCCTGTCCGTCGACCCAGCGCTGGAGAGCGTCTTGGAAGCGCCGCTCGTACTGAATCTGCGCGTCGAGGTGGCGCTTGGTGTGCTCGGCGATGAAGCGCATCTGCTCGAGTCGATCCTGGAGAAACAGGAGGAGCGCTTGGTCGCCGTTCGCTTCGCCGGCCAGGTCGTCGCATTCGGCGTGGAGCTGCTGCATGCCTTCGCCGAACTTGCGCATCATGTTCACGTAGTCCCCGCATCGCCTCTTCGACTGTCCGATGAGCGCGAGGAGCACATTGCGCGGCGCGAAGATCCGGTACTGGGGAGGCCGGCCTTGGGGCGGACGTCCTCGCGGGTCCATCCTTTGTGGAGGAGGCGGCCCGAACATCTCTCGACCGCGCGGCGGGGACTGCATCTGCGGTCTTTGCTGCGGCTGCTGCTGGGGAGCGTTCCCGCGACGCGGGGGGAAATAATTCATCTGGACATTCTCCGGGGGAGCCCGAAGGCGAGGTCATCCCCCGCCTACGACCTAGGCCGAAGGTAATGCTTTTCGTAGTGCATGACAACCTCAGCTACGAGCCCTTGATTTCAGGGCGATTCGCTAAGGAACCACGTTAGCTTTTACCTTTGCCGTCCGGATCTGAGAGTCGGATGGCGGGCATCTCGCCCGGCGAGTCCTTCACCTCGGGATGCGATGAGAGCCATGCGGCTGCCTTGAATCGCGACACGACGCGGTCGCCACCGCAGAGGTCACAGGGGACGTCGTGACCGCGACACTGGGGGCATCGACGCGGTGGGAACCTCTGCGAGCCGTCCCCGGACACCGCGTCACCTCGGCTTCACGGCAGGCATCTGGCCTCCGGAGAATGCGCTGCCGCCCGACAGGCGCCTGCCGAGGGAGACGAGTTCCGTTCGGAGGCCGGCAAGCTCGCGCCCGAACTCATCGAGCTTGCCGTCGAGCTTGTCGAGCGTCGCGTTGAGACGCGAGCTGTTCTCCGAGCTGTGCTGGCTGTTCGTCGACAGAACCGCGATGCGCGTCTCCTGCTCGGTGTTCTGCTTCTCGAGCGCCGCGATGCGGAGAAGCATCTCCCCACGCGACGTCTCGTAGGCCTTCTGGTCGTTTCTGTAGATCACGGAGATGAGCGCGACGACGAGCGAGAGGAGCCCCGCAAGCACGGCGCTGACGACGCTGACGATCTCGCTCACGGCGTACCCCCGTCGATCCCGGCGAGGACGGCTGCGGTCTTCTGGATCCTTCGCAGCTTGCTGATCTGCGCCGCGGTGTAGTAGTGCGCGCCCGCTCGGGGCGGCATCATGAGCGCACCGACGAGTGCGCCGTCCGGGCCCGCGTCGGAGATGGTTTCCGCGCTCGCGAGGAGCGACGAGACGTAGTTGTAGACGTCGACCGCCGCGACTTTGCAGTTCGCGACGATTTGAACCACGTCTTCCGTCGCGACTCCCGTGACGTCGAGGACGATCGGCGCGACGCACTGCTCGACCGCAATGGCCGTGTCGAGTCCTTGGTTCACCTGGGCGCCGGAGCACGCGGCCCCAATGGCCGCCACCAGGAGCATGCACGCGATGAAACGTTTCCTCATGATTCGAGCCTCCGTCTCACCTGTGCTGTCCGTGGAATTCCACGAACACCCAAGTCTAAACGCGTCTACGTTCGACGTCCACCATCAGCGATCCCAAGCATGCCGGGAATGTCGAAAGACAGCGGGGAGGGTTGGTAACCCGTGGCAGAACGGCGGCCACAGATCTCGCGCTTATGAAAGGTGAGGTCTTCATGCGTCGGCACGCGCGCGCCGCAATCGCAGGAGAACGGTAAGAAGGACAGCTCGGGCTCGTAGATCGGAACGCTCATGAACGAACCGCGCCTCTTAGCACGAAGGAGCACTTCTGGTAGCTTCAATCTCATGTCGAAATCGACCAACGCGAGCATCGAGGCCTACGTCGCCGAAAAAATGCCGAAGCGCGTGAAAGAAGCGCTCTCGAAGGCGATGTGGAACCTCCACCACGGCGCCGCTGATCCGAACGAGGACATCGGGGCGACCTGGGAGAAGAACTCCGGGATCGTCGAGGATTGGTTCAACACGAGGATGAACGACGACCTCGTCGTCGACGATGCGGGCAACGTTTCGACCGGGAGCGATTTCGAACGCTACCTCGAGCAGCTCTACGACGAGCGCGAGAAGGAAGCCCTTCAAGAAGCCATCGACGAAGGGATCGGCGACGACGAGGAAGACGAGTCAGACGCGGACGAGGCGAAGGAGAAATACGCCGAGCAGCAAGCGCGAGCTTGGGCGGAATCCGAACAGGAGAACTCCACGCGCTACGACGCGAGCTACGTCAAGCGTCTCGTGCTCGGCCGCGACTGGCCTTCGTGACGTCGAGGAAGAGCTGCGTGATCGTCGTCCTCTGATGCGTGCGAGACCATCGCGCCGTTCCAGACAATACGAGCGACGCGCTGCACTCGGGGCACGTGAATATGATGTTGATGCTGTCCACGCCGTGCCAATTCATGTTTTGCGGCGCGCGCCATCCGCACGTGCATCGCCCATCAGGAAGCTCGTTGCCACTTTTTCTCAATGGAGAACATCGGGCGTCCCCGCCTTCTCAGCCTTCTTCACGAGCTTCCAACGGTTGCCGACGCGCATGTCCGGTAGCCGATCCATGAGCGACTTCCTGAGATGCGCGGCGACGTCGGACGCGCACATGATGACGCCGTGCTCGTTCTCCGCGTGGCTCCCGAGACATTTCACGCGGATGCGGCTCCACGCGCCGTAGGGGTGTCGCGCAAGAAAATCCACCGTGCTCGGCGTGGGCCAGAACGCGGCGACCTCGAACCCCGCGAGCACGCCACAGCGAAGCACGCGTGCCACGAACTCGATCGATTTTTGCTTACTCACTCGGCAACGACGCACCGCCACGTCACCGCTCCTCCATCCACCAGAGGAGGCCCCCGGCCCCAAGGCCGAAGAGGAGCGCGAACTTCGCATCGCGCATATGGCGCTCCCACTCGGCGGCGTTGCGGAGATCGAAGCTCGTCGCGTGGTCCGCGAACCGTCGCGGCTTCTGCGCGAGCGTGAGCACGCAATAACCGGCACCGGCGCCGGCGAGAAGTAGTGAGAGCGTCGGGACCTTGGTGCGCGCGATCGTGACAGCCATGCCTCACTATCGCGCAAGAGCATGACGGATTCCAACTTTTCTAAGAATGGCCACTTGCAGCTATGATGAGGAGTGGCCTTTCGTCCAATCGTCGGCGGTTCTCAATCCACCATCATCTTTCGGCCCGGCATGGCGAGCGCAGATGCGTTCGTCGAGACGTGGGCCGAAGTAAAATTGGCCATCATCGCGGCCCAGGGAAACATTATCGTTTACGTGGACGACGGGATCGCGCCCGCGCACGTGCCCGGCGCGAGCGGGGTAACCGACGGTAACGGTCGCATGGAGATCCGCCCGTATCGTCCCGACGTGAACGCATTTTCGACGCTCACGATCGACGATGGCGCGACGATCAAGGGGCTCGCTCGCCTCACGTCGACCATCTACCTCCTTTGCGACTGCCAGAGCGCGACGCCCTCGCTCGATTGGGACTACACGCCGAACGCCGTCGGAACGCCCATGCCCGTTTTGTTCGCCACGGATCGTGCGGCTCTCAGCTCGACTCCGACGTCTACCGAGCCCGCGATCATCGTTCCAGCGGCGCAGACGCTCCTCGTGCAATTTCAGCAGGAAGGCGGCGTTTTTCAGCCACCTGGTCCAGCGCTCTTCAGCGTAGGCGACGGCGCCACGCTTCTCCTCGCCGCGCACGCGGCCGAACTGCGTGACGAAACCGGAATCAACCTCGTGCCGTCCACGTGGGTCGTCGGAACGGGACAAGTCGCGTTCGATTACGATCAGTCCACGATCTACATCTCCGGAGGTCAGCCTCAATACGGCGTCACGGGAGGCGTGCACCGTCACAACTCCACGACCGACGCAGTCGAGATCATTTTCTTGGCATCGACGACGGACGTCTTGGCGCTCTATCACGCGGAGGGAAGGATCTCTGAAGTCGGCACACTGCACTTGACCGCTGAAGGCTTCGGCGGCACCGGTGGAGGCGGTGGCGGTGCTGGGGGCGGCGCCGCGCCAGGATCGAGCGGCGGCGGATCAGGCGGTGTCGTCTACAGCGTCGGCTCGTTTGATCTCGATCTGTCGCACCAACTCGACATCACCCTCGGAGACGGCGGCAGCGCTGGCGCCGCCGGCGTTGCCGGCGACGGCGCAGGTGGCGATGGTGCTCCCGGTACGCCGTCGTTCTGTACCGACGCGACGGCTGCAAAGATTCTCTGGTCGGCACCCGGGAGCGAAGGCGGCAAGGGCGCGAGCGCTACATTCGGAGTCGGCGGCATGGCGATCGATCAAACGGGAGCACCGCTCTCGAGCGCGGGCTTTCCGTCTGCGGGCGGAGACGGAAGTCTTCAAGGAGTCCCGGGCAAAACAGGAAACCGCGGAGCACTGTCGCTCTTCGGCGCAGATGCGCCCGGTGCGGTCAACGTTTGGGAAGGTGGCGCAGGCGGAACAAGTGCTGGAGGCCAAGGCGGCGGCGGAGGTGGAGGAGGAGCCGGACCTCGAGCCTCTGGCAGCGTGGGCGGAAATTCGAGTGGAGGCGCGGGCGGCGCTGGAACCGATTCGACCGACAACCTCGGTAATGGTGCGGGCGGAGGCGCAGGCGGAGCAGGCGCAGGGGATGCGGGCGGCCCCGGTGGCGCGGGCAAGAAGGGCTACGTTCGACTCCTCTTCTTTGCGAACACGGATCACTAACGGAGGAAAGAGCGCCGCTCCGTGTGTTTCATGTATCCGATCGCCTCACCGTACCGAGGAACCGTTAGTAGGTGCAAGATCTCCTTGCACACCATGCACGCGAGCGGCGCAAAGAGATGATCGCTCGCGTCCTACGCCGTCGTCAAGCCGTCGATGCTGCTAAGATCCCCTCATGAGCTTCAAGGCTAACCTCTTCGCAGCGAACGACAATCCGCTCCTGACTTCGCCGCCGCCCACGCCCATCGCGTCCGTGGTTGTTCCACAAGGCAAAGGCTTTGGTGACGAGCCGCCGCTCCTCTCCTGGAAGGGTCGCCTCTTTCAATTCGTGCAGGGAAGCGACTTCAAATTCGGCGGCGAAGCGACGCCCGCTTACGTCGAAGTCGCTCCTGTGGCTGTCGAATAGCTCGCCCTACAAGTGCAGGTGAAGGAGAATGATCGCCCAGGCGAGCGCGATCCCGCCGAGGTATCCGGCGAAATCCTCCGTGTTGTTCCGAAAAGTCTGTTTCGGGATCTCGAAGTTCGCGTCATACACGTATTCCTTCACCGCCGCGAAGAGCGTGAGAGCCGCGCTCACGAAGCCGCAGATCTTCACGCTCGAACCACTGAGGAGCGCCGTCGCGAGAACGATCAGTGCCGCCCAGCCGACATGAGCCACGGGCGCGAGGAACGAGACCTCGTTCATCCACTCGTTCGTCAAATACTTCGCGAGCCACGTCTTGAGGTTCTGCAGCATCCAGTCATTGTAGCGGACGGGCGGGAACACGCTTCACGGCAAGAAGGTTCCCGATTGATCTCGAACGATTCTCGAGAAAGCGCGCTCAGCACGCCTGCGAGCGTTTTGTTTGGTCGTCCCTCGTCCCCACAAGAGGATCGTGATCTCGCTTCCGTCCTTGCCCAAGAACTTCCGTTCGATGCGTTCGACGAACACCAGGTCACCTTCGATTCGCTCAGCTCTTTTTCGCAAAAAATTGCTGCGCATCTCTCGACTCCTCTTCCACGCGTAAGCGTTCACGCCCTTCCTGTTGCCAGGGTTCGTCGCCGCCGAGAGGAAGATGGTAGGCGAGCCACGTCGTGAGGCGCTCGCGATCCTTGGCCTCTTGTGCGCGCCTCTGCAATCGCTTTTGACGCCGCTTGCTGCTCACGAGACTCCGCCCTCCACGCTCACCGGTACGGCCCACCGCTCGAAGGATTGTCGGGAAGCGGCGCATCTGGGTTCCGGAACGTCGACACGACTTCTGCGCGTGTGCCGCCAGCTTTCGCTTGCTTCTCGGCTTCTTGGGGATCCGTTCCGACGGGGACCGTGATCACCGGCGCCGTGACCGTCTCGATGCCGTAGTACACCGTGAGCGAATCGACCACGTCCTCGCTCGCCTCGTCCGCCATTGATCGATTCTTCCAAGCTTCCTCCATAGCCTCCGCGCTCGCCATGAAGTCCGCGATGCCGTCTTTAAAGCACGGCGTGCACTCGCGATCGGGCGAGTGCTCGCACGATTCATCACGCACGAACGTGACGTGTGCCTTCATTTCTTCTCTTTACGGACCGTGACCGTGATCGACCCGTTCGGTCCTTGGGTCGTGTGGCTCTCGTACTCGCACTTGCAGACGCGCATCATGATGACGCCCGGCTTCAAGGGATGACCGACGTTCTCATGGGGCGCGCCGCAGTGGGGGCAGTCCTTCTCGAAGGAGGAGGCCAACGAGCTGTTCTCGATATCGATCACGTCGGCACCTCGCCGCCCCGAAGCTCACGTTCTTCGCACGGCGCATCATGACCCATGGGACGCCCCATCACGCCTCCGGCGTGATGTGGGCCTGGCCCATCGACGCGGCTTCGCCGTGGCGAGGGCGTGCAGACGCCCGTTTCACCCACGAGATTCGTGCACAAAGACACGTGCTCCCAGACCCATGCTCCGCACGTCCGGCACGCGCAAGCCTTGAGCGTCGAGGCCGGAGGATGACCTGGGCAATTCTCCGGCGTCGGTCGCAACGCTGCGCTCATCCCCATCGCGGCACCTTCGCGCTCAGGATGGGACCATCTTCGACGCTGCGCTTCGGAACGCTTTGAAGCACGGTCTTGCACCGGTAGTACGAGCGATCGCGAAACCCGCGCTCGATGCCGCCTGGCGTGACACGTCGTTCGAGGAGGCCCGCCGCGACCATCCTGTCGAGCTTGTAGCTCACGCGCCCATGTGCGAACCACACGCCGGCTACGCGCATCGCGTCCTTGATCTCGAGCGAGCTTCGCTCGCCGCTCCTCTCGAGGTACGCGTAGATCCGCTCGTCGAGCTTCATACTGCAAAGATACTACTGCGGCTCGTCTTCGCCGGTCAACGACGCTTCTTGGGTGCAGCTTTCGGCGTGACCTTGGTCAGCGCTTCGAGAGCCGCGACCTGACGCTCCGTGAGCCGCATCATTTTCACGTCGCGCTCGCGGATCTCGTTGTCGCGCTTCTCCGTCCGTGCGTCGCGTTCCTTCGACATCCTTGTCGTCTCCTCGACGTCCTTGAGCATCTGCCCGAGCATCGCGACCTGCTCGCGGGTCTGCATCACGGTCTCGGACGACTCGCCGTAGATCTGACCGTGCGTGAAGCACGCGTCGAGCATCATCACGAGCGTGCGCGCCTCGACCGCACCGAGCACGGACCCGAACATCCCAAGAATGTCGTCCTTGGTCTTCTTGAAGCTCTCCTCGGCCGCCCGCACACGCTCATTCGCGGTCTCAGCGGCGGTTGCGAGCTGCTGCATCTGCGCGCTCGCGACGCCCGTGTCCACCTTCGGCTTGTCTTTCATGCCACATATCTATCACTTCACGCCTAGAGCGCGATCACTTCGAACGCGTGAAGCCGAGCGACAAGACCATGCGCCGCCGGTCGACTTTTCGCACGGAGTGCCGGGCGACGTCGGGTCGGAAGAACACGAGGCGTCCGGCACGAAGGACCCACCGATCGTCTGCCTCGAACGAATCCTGCCCGAAAAGTCTCACATTCATGCGGTAGTGGCTCAAATCTTCCACTTCGTCGACGTGGTCGGGAACGTGGCTGCCGGCGGGATAATCGAGGAGCCAGAGGTCCCACCGATGTCCCCCAAGAAGAAGGAGCTTTCTATACCCGGTTCCTTGCCTGCCGCTCTCCCATTTCCATTTCCACATGGCGCCCTCAGGGGTCCCAGTCATAGATGAAAACCGGTGCCGAGACGATGCGTTCGATGAGCGGCTCTACCTGTGCCCAGCTCCCACCCCCAAGGCCGGTCCCGACCCGCGGCGCATGAATGCTCGCACCGTGAAAACGCGCGAATTGATCCGCGTGCCGAAGGCAAAGCGCAAGCGCGGCATAGCGAATGGGTGGACCCTTCGAGCCTTCACGAATTCCCTCTTGCGCGATCATGTTGAGCACGAACGTGTCCGGCTTCACCTTCACGAGCTGCGACTCTCCGAGACCGAAGGCGCCCGTCGTCGCGACGACACTGTCGTCGAGAGAAGGAACGACCTTCCGAAGATGATGCCAAGCGCGGTACGCGCGCTCGGGCTCGGGCCAGCACCTCGAAACCGCGAGCACGAAGCCTTTGCCCCATCCGCCGAACGTGTTGCAAACGTGCGCGACGATCTTCGGTCCCTTTGCCTGCGGTGCGGTCGCATCACCCTTCAGGTACGTGATGGTCATGAGCGCATGAACCCGATCACCCAAAGGACCACGCTCGAGATAACCAGGACGACGGGCACAAGCAACCAATAGTCGCGGTGCACCTTCATGACGAAAAGCATAGTCATTTCTGGGGCGCGCTAATACGACATGTCGAGGCGAAGCCAGAGCCCAAAGCGCTTCTCTTGCCAGAGACCGAGCTTCTTCATGTCTGCCTCGAAAGCTCGAAAGTTTTTTGGATTCGGTGTAACCGAGATTCTCTCGACGGAGGCCCCGGAGCGATGAGAGCCCGTCGACTGCGACTCGAGCACGATGATGCATTCCACCGAGCTGTCCACGTCGCAGAGATCCAACTCGTCGTCGCAGATGGGGCTCTCGGGATCGAGTGATTCGATGTTCCAATGCTCCAGCTCCGAGGGAATCTTGATCTCGGTCTCGTAATTGGACTTTCCGGTTTTCGGGTCGTAGTCATGCGACCGGTCCAGGGTTTTAGGTCCGATCCAGACTCGGTTCTTCACGAAGGTCTTCCGCAATTCCCCGAAGGTCACCCGAAGGCCCCAGGTCGCATTGGCGTACGCATCCAATCCCATCTTCTATTCTCCTTCGACGAACCCCGTCGCGCAGGCCCAGTGCACCTCGACAGCGACGGCGTTGTAGTAACGACTCTCGCGCGCCTTCTCCCGCTCCTCGGAATCGCTCCCAGGACCGAGCGCGACGAGAGCCGTGTAGTCCCCCGCCGCGAGCGGCTCCCCGCATGCCGGACATTCTTTCCCAATGGTCGGATGGTCAGATAATTTCGGACCGAATTTGCGCGCTTCGCCTGCGCCACGGCGACGAACGAAAATCACGTCTCACTCCACGTTCGCGCTGCGACGGCTTCGCGAAGCTCCTGAATCGAGAGCTGGTGCATGTTGAGCGTCGCTTGGAGACTCTCGCGAATGCGTTCGAGCGTCTCGACCTCGTCCATCTGGAGTCGGACGAGGCGCCCCCGCGCGCTCGCGATGGACGCTTCGAGCCCCGCGATGAGCTTCGCGTGCCCGAGCAGCGCTTCGCCGAAGGGGTGCAGCGGCGGCTTGATCCGCCGGCGCGGGTGCGACCCCGGCTTGGGCCCAGGCTTCTTTTTCTTCACTTTCACTTCGCCTCCCGATGCTTCGCACGATTTACATGTTTGCCATGCGTGTGCGGCGCGCGGATCCCGAGCGCCTTGCCCACGCATCCGAGACACACATCCTGCTCGACCCGTCTGAGCTTCGCGGCGTGACGCAGCCACGCGTGCTCGAACAAGTAGAGCTGCGAGCCGTCCGGATGGAGCCACAATTCGCGGACGTGATTCCTGCGCCCTGTCGACACCTGACTGGGGACGCTTTTCCATCCGGCCTTGCGGAGAAGCTTTTTCTTTTCCTCGCGGGCCTTGTCGCCGAGAAGACGGCTCGCGGCCATGAGCGAGACGATCCGCTCGAACGGCGAAACGCGATCGAGGTCGCGGGCCCATTGCGAGGTACGGTGCGCAGCATCAGTCATCGTAGGAAGCCAGCGCCGCGGCGAGCGACTCACGTTCGTTCGACAGCCATTCGAGGTGTTTCGTGATCTCGGCGCATTCTTCGTGCGTGAGGGTCACGGCTTCGCGCTTGTCCATCGCGGCCTTCAGCTTCTCCCTCGCCGCGCGAAATGTGTCCAAGCTCTTCAGGATGTCGCTACCCACCTTTTTTTTCCTCTTCTTTCTTTTTCTCTTCTACGAGAGCTACGGGGGCTGTTTCTTCGAGATGAAGATGACTGAGATCGTGCGAGGTGCGCGCGCCGATGCGTGCCGATTGGTGGTACGAGGACGTGCCGCGATCGACAAGGGCGAGGTCAGCCATGAAGCCACTATGGCAATTCGAAGCGGGCCGAATCTTGAGCACGCGCCAGACGCAGCGGCGCCGATTCGCATCCGAGCGAACGAGATCTCCGACCTTGATCGCCATGGCACATTTTAGTTGAGCATCTCGACGCCCGCCGCCGAGAGCACGCGGGCGGAGAGCTTGACGCCGGCGCGCGCGAGATCTGCGACGTGCTTTCTACAGTTCGGGCACGTCTGGAGGTGCTCGACGAACTCGTCCTCGTCGATATTGAGCGCTTCTGCATTCGAGTTCTTCAGGTTCTCGAGGAACTTCTGCAGAGCGTCCCCGACGCGGCCCATCTGCGCTTCAACGCGACGCTTCCTCTCGATGCGCGCGAGCCTCTCGAGATCGGGCCAGGGTTTCCTTCTCAATTGCATCGGGGCCTTCTCTTCCTTCGTCCAGCGAAGAGTGGTGAACCATCAAGCGGGCAACACGGATGCATGAGCACAGACCTTTTCACGGCTTCTCTCCTCGCTTCTTCAACTCGTGCTCAAGTTCGCCGAGCCTCTCCCAGATCCACTCGCCAGGAGAACCGCCATGCCCGTCCTCGTCATCGTACTTCGTGAAGAGGTCGTCCCACTTGCTCGATAGAAGGTCCTGCTCACTACGGATCTCTTCGGTCGTCATCTGCGAAGCGGAAACGCTCGAATTCACGGGAGCACGTCGATCTGCGCGAGCCCCTGTCGGATCCGCTCGAGCGTCTTCGGCTGCACGCGCGCTCCCGGCGAAGCGGCGTCGTGGAACGTGAACTCCGAGATGTGGAGCGTGGCGAGCGTTCTCCGCAGCCCGATCTTCTTGGTGAGCGAGTTCAACGCCATCTGCACGTCCGCAGGGACTTCGACGCGCGGCATGGGTGCGTGGGGACTGCCTTTCACGCCCATGACTTCACTTTCTTCTCCGTCATCGCCATCTCCCATCCAACTCACCCGTGCGGGGACTTGTATTTCATCTTCGCCGCGTCCGCGAGCAGCGCGGAGAGTTTCTCGTGAAGCTTCTTCGCGTCGTTGTGTCCGATCTTCACGACAGCGCGATCGAACGTGAAGGAGAACTCCAGCACCTTCGTATTGTGGAAGGCGCCATCGTCGTCGTACAACTTGACGCCGGCCGTCTCCCAAACTTCGAGCGAGACGTCGATCGATGGCCCGGGCATGTCAGCTCCCCGTCTCCCAGGGTGCCATGCTCAGTACGGCGCGGCGCCATGTTTCAGCGCCTCCGTTCTCGTCGGCCTCGTCTTCAGCTTTCTTTCGATCCAGCTCAGCGCCGTGCGTCTCGCGCGTGGTCCATGTACGCGGCTTCACGGCCCCGAGCGAACGCATGATGAGAAACATCGCCGTCCACATCGGCTGGTCGCCCCAAATCTCCGCCGACCACTGCTTGCGCGCGTAGACGGGCGCGGTTTCGTAATAGTCGAAGATGAGACGCCCCGGAAATCCTTCGAAGTAGGCAGGACTGAGAGCGTTACCCGTGTAGCTCGGATCGATTGGAGGCGTCGTGTGAAAAAGTCCGCTGAAGTCCACATCGACAGGTTCTTTACTGATGACCGAGAGCTTCCAATTGTAGAAGTTCTCGCGCACGACGAAGCGGATCCCGAGGTCGGGCCTGCGATACTCGACGACGGGCAAGATGATCGACTTCGATCGGTGCGTCGAGATCACGTGCGCGATGTGCTGTTTCTTTCGGTACGACAGGCCCACGCCGATGAGTGGTTGAAGCGTGTCGCGCATGAACATCATCTGCGCACCAAACGCGCCCTTCCAGCGCATCTCGTCGGCGACGACTTGCGACGAGATCCACTCCTGGAGATCCATCGGAAACACCGGCGCGGCCGGCGCGATCACTTCACTCGTCATGTCGCGTCCTTCTTCCAGACCTCGAACCCGGACTCGAGGAGGTTCTGGATCGGCAGGAAGAGCGGTCCCGGCGCCGCGTCGCACCAGCGCCACTCGGCGCATTTGTCCGGCTCCATGACCTTCGGCTCCACCCTCTGCGACGCGAGGAAGTCGGCCTCGACGTAGAGCGTGACGTAGTGCTTGTTCTCCGAGACGAAGACGTCGTTCGTGAACGTGGATTTCCGGAACCACTCGGGTTCGATCTCGATCCCGGTCTCCTCGGCAAGCTCGCGCGACGCGCACTCCTTGACGTTCTCGCCCCGCTCGAGGTGGCCACCCGGAAAGGACCACGTGCCGGCCCCGTGGCTGCCCAAGCGACGCCCCATGAGCACCCGCCCTCCTCCCCGTCTGAGGAGGACTGCGACGCCGACGCGCACGACGCGGCTCTCTCCTGTATCGGAGAGCGCCTTGATCATCTCGAGACCGAGGTCGTAGAGCGAGCGGGCATCCTCGCAGAGGTCCAGCTCGCGGCGGAAGTCGTCGGCCCGGCTCATGGTTTCCACGATAGTGTTTCTCGAACGAATGTCAATGCATACCGAACAGCGTCATTCGATGCATGCATGGCCGAGCGTAATGCAGATCGTCGTACAAATCCAGCGATCGAAACACTCGGCCGCAATTTCAAGGCGTCCCGTGCACATGTCTTCGTGAGGTGAAGAACATGAAGCTGAAGGACGTGAAAATCGGTACCGAGTACGAGACGAAGTTCGGCGTGGGCGAGTGCCTCGAGATCGACACGAAGAACTCGCCGCCCGCGGCGCGCTTCCGGATCACGCGGCCCTTTCCGCGCGGCCTCGTCTGGATCAAGGCGCGCGACGTAATCTGCGAGATGCCGAAGTCCTAACTAGGGCTCGTCACGCCGCCAGTCGTTCCTCTTGTCCTTGGGCCTGCGCGCCCGGCGGTCGCGCATGACCTGCTTCTTTTGCCGGAGCGTCATCGCGAGCACGTAGCCGTTTCGCGGCGGAGTCGGAGTCGATTTTGGAGCCATGCTCCGACCGACTCCCGGCACTCCCTTTTCTGACGACGCGTCAGCCGATGCTCAGCCGATGCCGAATCCGACGGTGCTCTCGTACGCTTGCGGCCTTTCGATGGGCACGTACGCGTCCGTCCGGCCGCCTTTCCACGCGTACCAATACTGTTCGTCCAGGGTGCCGCCGTAAAGCTCATCGGCGATCACTGCTTCGATGACGACGAGTTTGTAGCTGAACTCGAAGATGTCGCCTTCGTTGTCTTCGACGATCGCCTTGGCCCGCTCGAACGTCGTGCACACGACAGGCGTGCGCGTGCCGCCGTAACGCGCGCTCGAGGCGATGGTCGTCACCGTGTAGAGCTTCCGGCGCGCTTCCAGTTCTCTCGGCACGTGAGCACTCTTGGACACGGCCGACGCCACGATCGCGTCGTATGCTTTTTCGGCGTCCGTGCGCTCGCGCGAAGCCGCCGCCCCTCCTGCAGCAAGAGATTCTTCCGCGCTCGCGGACAAAACCACTTTCACTTCAGCACCTCCGAGAGGGCCGACAGCAGCTCTCTCGCGTCCGCATGCGAGAGGCACAATCCCGCGTCTGGATCGACTTTCCAATCCCAGTCCATGGATTTGTCCTCCTCTTTCGCGTGGTGCTGCCCCATCACGCCTCCGGCGTGGTGTGAGCCGGGCCCATCGACACGGCTTCGCCGTGGCGAGGGCATCCACTCACGATACAGGTTTACGTGGTCGCCTTGGGCAACCACGCGAACGCGATCTCCGAGGACGTTGCCTTCGTCGTCCGTGCGCACGTCCTCGGCGATGATGCGCTCCATCCCGTCGACCTCCATCACTTCGCCGTTTCTGATTCGGTCTCCGGCGCCGGCCCCGCGCCGATAACCGCGAGGCGCGCTTCGAGGAGACGCTTCATGAAGACCGCGGTCTTCTTGCCGATAGCCGTACGAGCTTCTTTGCTGTCCACGACCTCGCCCGCGCCTTCGCGAAGAATGTCCTCCACCATGGCCGCGATGATGTCCTTCATCTGCTCCATCCCGAGCTTCTTGCCACCGGCCTCGAGCTTGTCCAAGACGTGCTCGAGCCTCGTGGGCGTCACCCACTCGTCGGCGATCTCGGTCGCCTTGGTGAGGACCGCGAGGCGCGCCGGGTCGACTTCCACGGACCGCGGCGACGCGGTCTCGCGCTCCTCGTCGCGCTTGTGCTTCGAGATGATGCGCTCGCCGTCATTGCCACGAAGCTCGATGAGCGGGCGGAGCACCACGCCCTCGCGCGGCTGGTCGCCCTCGACGCCGTTCCGGCGCGCTTGTTCGCTCGGGGCGTCGCGCTCGGCGTTCAGAGCGTCAATCGTCGTTGGCACGATCGCGTAGTGCACGAACTCGAGCCCAAGCTTCTTCACGACGTCTTCGGCCTGCGGGACCGCGAGCCAGTGCTCGCCGATGCGAACCTCGAACGCGACGAAGCGGAGCTTGTCCCCGTAGCGCCGCTTCTGGCCCTGCTGACTGCCACCGTATGCTTCGCCGTAGACCGTGACGCTCGGATGGCCCATCGCCTGGAAGCCTGCACGGAGCGCAGCCTCGTCGAAGATCTTCTTGAAGGTCTCGTGCTTCGAGCCGCCCGACGAGAAGTGGAGCACGCCGCCGGTCTGGGCGCCGGTGATGCCGTCGCGCCCGTCCTTCCATGAGAGATGCGCACTCGTGCCATGGATCTTCTCGAGCGCGAAACACTCCTTGAAGAGGAAGATCGTCTGGTTTTTGTACAGGTTCTCGATGTGAAGGTACGACATACCAGCAACTACCGTTGAAAAAAGTCCGGACGAAGAATGGCCCGTGGGCGTTTTATCTTTTCAGGATAACCCACGAACGACGGCCCGAACCGCGACCACAAAAAACGCGTTGGATGAAGAGGCGCCCTCGGAAACTTTTGGCGTCCTGACCCCTAGACGACGGAGCCACATGGCGGCCCCGAAAGGACTCGAACCTTTGTCTCCACCTAGACGGGGATAACCGAGAAACTACGACCCAACGCTAAACGCAAAAAAAGATCGGACGAAGTGACGCGACTGGGATTGTCCTAAAGGTTGGGGTAACCCAGTTGCTCCGGCCCGAACTCGCACTCTTACGCGCACGAAAAAAGAAAAACTGTCGGATGAAGGACGTCGCTCGGGGTTGATGTTCTGCCGCTAAACTACAGGACCCTCGCGAGTCCCGGCTGGATTCGAACCAGCGCCTTCCGAGTTTGAATCGGTAACCGAGCCACAACGACCCGACAGTTTCTCCGTGACTCCTTTGGCTTTTGGCCCTTTGACTTTTTGGTTTTCTGAAAAAATCGTTTCGGATGAAGAATCGCGGCTCGCTAAATACTGCTGCTCTGCCGGACTGAGCTACGGTCGTCCGAGGACGCCCGACTGGATTCGGACCAGTGACCTGCAGTTCCCGATAAGCGAATCGCTACGACCCGAAACTAAAAATGGATGTTCGGATGAAGAAGTGCGGCTCCAGTCTATAGCCGAGAACAGAACCACGACGACCCGAACACCGAACCTTGTATCACCCGCGCGCGAACTCGGCCATCGCGTTCGGGGTCGACGTGTCGAAACCGACGACGTCGAGCATCCCCGCGTCGCGAGGGTCGGCGATCGAGAACTCGGTCGCCGTCATACCGACGACGATGAGCTTCGCGTTCCTTCCCGACTTCTGCCGGTACTGCTGGAGCGCCTGGAACGGCTGGATGGAGCCGGCCCACGTCTCCGAGTCGGTGTAGACGGTGAAGACGTCGACCTCGAGCTTCTCCTGGGTCGCGTAGACCATGGGAAGTGCGCAGTCGGTGCCGCCCATCGGGAGGGCGTCGGTCTTCTTGCAGATGTCGTCGAGGCGCTGGCGCGGGCTGATGTCGATCTTCGTGAGGCCGTTACGGCCGGCGTCCCAGCGACCGCCGTACCCGCCACCACCGGACGTGAAGCCGACGCACATCCAGTTCTTCTCCGTGCGCGCCGTGACCATCGCCATCGCGGACGAGGCCTCGCGGCAGGAGACGTTCGTGCCTCCCATGGAAGAGGACATCGAGCCCGAGATGTCGAGCGCGAGCATCGTCGCCTTGCCGGCAGACTCGATGTTGCCGAAGGAGAGGTAGAAGGCCTCGTCGAGTGCGTCGACGATCATGCGCTCGGGATCCCAGGAGAGCGAGCCCTTGAGACCGTGACCCGAGGCGTACGTCTTCATGGCGTACAGGATTGTCATCGGGTGCACGCGGCCCTTCTTGAGGATTGCAGCGTCCGAGATGCGCGATGCGAGGTCCTTCGTCGTAGACGACAGGCCCTTCGTCATGCCGATGCTCGAGAGCTTGCCGAGGTTCCGGATGAGCGCGGTGATGCCCATCGAGGGCAGCATCGCCTCCCAGATCTTCGGGTCGCCCTTCAGCTCGTTCGGCACGCACTCGTGCGGGAGCTTGTGCGTCGCGATGAGATCCACCGCGCGCTTCTTGTCCACGCCCTCGGAATGGATCTCTTCGAAGGCCTGGATGATCGCCGGGAGCTTGTCCGCGGTGATGGGATCCTTGTCGCGCTTGCCCTCGCGAACCTTGCCCATCTCGCCGGCACCGAGCTGCACGTAGCGCAGGATCGCGCGGTGCTCGGGCGTCGCGGGCTTCGGGTGCGAGAGACGAAGGACGTCCTTGTGCGACCAGCCGTCGCGCTGCTGGTACTTGATGACCTGGAGCGCGAGCGCGTCCGGCTTCTGTGCGTTGTACCAGCCGCCGACCGCCGTGCGGAGCGAGCGGCCCCAACGACGAAACTTCTCGACGTCCTCGGCGAAGTGGAAAAGGTGCGTGCCGATGCGGCAGACCTTCGGGATCGCGGCGAGCGCGGCCCTGCGCGTCGCTTCGTTCGTGGCGCCCGCGCACATCGCGAGCGCGAAGATCGCCGGGTCGTTCTTGATCGCGCGGCCCGCGTCCGAGATCTCGACGATGCGCGCGACCGTGCGCGGGCCGTCCGACTCAATGCACTCCTTGACGGCCTCCGAGGCCTGAACAGAGTGCGCCTTCTCGCTCGCGTAATACGTCGGCCCATCGCATCCGAGAATCAAAAACCTATCGAGACGCTTCCAGCAATCGAGCTGGAAGACGAACCCGCCGGCGTTGTTCTCGACCTGGTCTTTGCGCGCCCTCACGTTCTGGGGCGTGGACAAGGGAGATGCGACGTGTGCGGAGTATCGGGTCATGGCTATGAGACCTCGCGGCTACAGAGTTATCTGCCCAAACGCTACCTAGTCGTTCGGACGGGGTGAAAGTTACCCGACCCTAGACGCGCCGGATACTGCTTTCTGACAGCTCGCGATCGAAAAACGCCGTCGCCTCGAAAAGGCGCGCAATGACGCTTAAGAACTAACCAGCGCTTTTCGCGCTTAATAATTCTTGTCGTTGTAGCCGGGCGCGCGCGTGAAGGAGTAGTCGCCGCCGGGAGGCGGAGCGCCGACGAGGTATCCCGCGAGGTGACGCTCGCTGCCTGCGGGCAGGAAGAAGCTCTTCGCGAGCCCCGCGCCGCCGCCGATGAGTCCCCATCGCATCATGTCGCGACCGAGGACGAAACCGAGACCCGCACCGATCGCCGCGCCGAGGAGTGCCGTCTTGACCGAATCTTCTTGAAGGAGCGCCATAGGTGAAAGGCTAGCAGGAAAGGCGCATGCCGAACATCTACCCTCGCGCCACGAGCCGGCGACGACGCCCCGGCCGCGATCTCAGGGGCGCGACGGCTCGCGGACGCGCACGTCCACGCGTACGCACCGGGCGCGCTGGGGACTCGGGAATCGCCCACGGTTTTCGGACGACGGCGAGCGGAAGCGCCGCGAGATCGAGAGAGACGGGGATGTACCTTCGCCCGAGTCCGTTCGCGCAGAAAAAGTGCTTCTTCTCCGGCGGTACGTGAGGAGGCACGTAGCCGGCGTCCCAAGACATGCCGTAGTTTCGGAGGGTCGGAGGTCGGTGACCCGTCCCGCAGTCGTCGTATCCGCGACAATACGGGCAAAGTTCAATCGCGTACGGCGCGTCCGTGTTCGTGGCGTACCGATCGTCGAACGCGATCACGGGCTCGAGAGCCCCTCCTCCGCCTTGTCCACAACGGGCCTCACCTTGTCCGCGAAGTCGAGGAGCCAATTCACCGTTCCGGTGTGATCGTGCCCGATCACAGGCTCCCCGCGCTCATCCTTCTCGTCCACGACGGCGAGAAGCTCGCGAAGCAAGTCCACAGCTTCACGCTCCTCCTTTCGTGTGACGATGTCGCTCATGCCGTTACACTTCCGCGCCGAGCTTGCGCATCGTGCGGCGAACCGCAGCGCGGGCGCTCTGCGGGCGGACGCAGGTGCCTTTGGCAAGCACGACGCCCTTGCGTGAGACCGACCATCGGCATTCCGCGTTCTCGTCGATGATGAGCGCGGCGATCTTCGTCTTACGATCGAAGGCTCGCCACGCGACCGCGTAGAACAGGAGCTTCGCGTTGAACTGGTTATACATGCCCTTCGCCGCTCACTTCGCTCGCTCCGCGAGAACTGACTTATCCGCATTATTGCGTGCTGAAGGCATACGACGTTTCTTCGGCGCATCGTCCAGAGCAAGCGTGGAGCGCCACCGTTCCGCCATCTTCGCGGCATGTTCTTTCGGCGAGAAGCTTCCGATGCGGAGCGTCTGGCCTTGGTAGTCGATCTCCGCGACCCAAAAGTTGATCTTCAATGCATCGGGAAAGAGGCGCGGCGCGCCGACCTCTGACTTCGTCCGAGCGCGAGCCTCGGCCGTCTTCATGCGCTCGACGTGGGCGCGCGTCATGAGGGGCTTGGTGCGCTTGCCCTTGCCCTTGCGCTTCGACCTCGGTCCCGCAGGCCTGCCGAGTTTTCTTTTTGCCTGCATCATGGTCATGGTTCACCCGTCCCGTACGCCTGCTCCCGTCACGAGGCTGCCGTTCGGCCCGACGAGCATGCCGTGGCGAAGGAGTCCGTCGATGCTGAGGTCCTCGTCGATCGCTGGCCAGTGGACCGCGCTTCCGTCCGCGAGAAGCTCGTAACGCTGGAGCTGCTCCGTCGTCGCCTTGCGAATCCGTTCGAAACGATCGCGCTGCACGAGAAGAACATATTCACTGGATGCGCGCGCGAGCGAAACGTAGAGCCACGTGGACCCGACAGTGATGTCCACGATCTGGAAACCGGTCGGCTGTTCTCGCTCCTGCCGAAACTGCTCGACGTCCTCGTATCCGTCACAATTCATGCACTCGAACATCGTGTGGTCGTGGATCTCGAGCACCTTCGGGATGCTCCCGTCTTCCTCCACCTGGTAGCCGCCCGCGAGGTTCCACGCGACGGGGATCCCGTAATCGAAGAACGTCTGGAAGACGATCCTGTCACGCTCGCGGAGCTGCTCGGTCGTCAGCCACCCGCCGTACGGGTCGTGGATGTGTGGGTCAGCGCCGGCTTGGTAGAGGACGATGTCGACGTTGTTGACCACTATCCGGTCGAGATTCTCCTCGAGCCCCTCTTCCAGGAACACCTTCGCCTGGTCGGGCCGCGTCCAGTTCATGCCCGCGGTGAAGTGATGGACCCAATCGATTCCGAGCTTCTGGATGATGTTGTCGGTGCCGTTGCCGTAATGCATGTCGAGGTCGAGAATGCCTACGCTCTCAGCGAGCTTCTCCTCTTTCAGGGCAAGCGCCGTCACCATGAGCCCGTTGAACGTGCAGAACCCTTCCGCCCGCGCGTGGCCCGCGTGATGGAAACCCGAACACGGCGCCGCTGCCACGCTCTTCGTCTCGAGCGCGCGGCGCGCCGCCGAGAGCATCGCGCCCGACGTGTAGGGGAGCGAGTCCGCGACCTCACGCGATCGATTGCCGAAGCCGTTCGGCGCGCGGCAAGCGAGCACGTCCTCCACGAATTTGCGATCGTGTGCCCGCGCGAGTTCGACCACGGTGACGGGTATGGGTTCGACGATCTCGATCGGGAATTTTTCTTTCCATGACGCGACGACGGCGGCCGGTTTGCCCGCGCTCGGCGAGGCGCGCTCGGAGCTGACGACCATCTTGGGCGTGTAGAAGACGGGGATCGATTTCACGGCCGCTCCTCGCTCGACCCGAGATAGACGTCGGGATAGATCGCGCGCTCGGCTTCCCGGATCGTGCAACCCGCACGCACAGCTTCGCCCACGAGTCGCCTGTACCGGAGGAAGAGTTCAAGCTCACGACGATCGCCTGGCGCGAGGCGACCGAGAGCGCTCTCAACTTCACGATGTCCCTTGAACGACATTCTCTTCCTCATTCCACCGCGTCGCCGAGCTTCGCGTCTTTGTGATCGAATAAATCGCATCGACGGATCTCGGTGAAGCCGTTCAACGCTTTCCATTTCGCGACCGTCGTTTCAACGAACCCCTCATAACGGGTGAACCGCTTGTCGCAGATGTACACGTAGCGAGGAACGATCGGGTAGTCGTCCTCGAGTACCGTCTCGTCCTTTGCGAGCTTGAACGTCGGCATCATGTCACTCCTTCACGACGACGCCGAGAATCGGTTTGTCCGGCGCAATTCTCCGGAGACTCTCGAAAGGATTCTCCGTCCGTTCGGCGATCCCCTTGAAAAAAGTCATGGTCTCCCCGCATGCCACGGTCGCTGCCCTCACGTAGGCATGCACGTACGTCATGACGTTGTCGGCCGCTTTGGCCCTCTTCGCTTTCTCCCTGTCGTACGGTGGAAGCGAACTGAGTTCGGGGTGCTGCGCGAGGAGCGCGTCCCGCACGCGCTGCCAGAGCGCTTCTTCTGCGAACTCGTGAGTCCAGACTGGGTGTCCGAGGACGTGCTCCGTGAGGCGATGCTGCGCGTCGAAACCGGTCTCGTCGTCCTCGCCGAGCACGTAGCCGGTCATCATCCCCGCGACAGCGGCCATGTGGAACGTCTGCTTGTCGTCGCCGTTGCTCATGATCGCTGACAGCTCCAATCGTTTCGCCACGAATTCGGCAGGCGCAAGCCACCTCCGCATCCCGGCCACGATGTTCCGGATGCACCGTGATGCCTGCACGAGTGTCCACAGCTCGGGCACGAGACGTAGTCGCCGCCGTGAACGTAGTTGTGGTGCACGTCTTCGCGCTCGTAGGTGAACCGAGCGCCGCACTCGGAGCACGACGCCTTGTACTGGGTGATGCCTTCTTGGATGATCCGCTTCATCGTCGCCCTTCCTCCTCTAAGAGAACTTCGCTCTCCACGAAGCCGCCGTCCCTCAACGCTTGCTCAAAGGTCGAATCTCCAGTGAAACCGTTTTTGCCGGGTCCACACATCCCCAATCCACCTTGACCCATGTGCCAGCACCGACGCTTGCCGCAGCCCGGGCGCCGGCAGATGTCATCCTTGCTTTTGCTCATGCTCCTTCTTTGGCTCCTTGCACTTGGAACAGACGTGCTTCGGGAACGTCCCGTCGGCTCGCATCGGTCCTCGGTTCGGGACCGTCGTTCTTGATCTTGAACAAGTTCCCGCACGCCTCGCACCTTCGAATTCCGCTCATGGTCAGTGGTTCCTTACTGTACTGCTTTTCGGATCATCGATACCGTCCTTTTTCCTTTTTCATCGTTCTCCCGGTTGGAGGCGCGACGCGAAAACGGACGGAAGCGCTTCTGGAATTTTGATCGCGAGCCGCACGAACGCCGCGCGATTTCGCGCCCACGTCGACATGCGCGCCATGGTCACGTCGTCACTCTCTTTCGAGAGGCTCGCCGTGTCGCCCGAGACGACGTCCAGCATCAGCAGCGCGAGCTGGCGGCCTGTCATCCGAGCCCCACGAACCGGGCGCCGAGCGGCGCGACCGAGCGCGCCACGAAACGCGAGCCGAGGATCTTCTCGAGCTGGGCCTCGGACGCCCGCCCCGAGGCGATGAGCATCGAGACCGTCTGGTGGAACGGCCTCGCTCGCTTGCGCAGGACGAGGCGCTTGCTCATGCGGTAACCCTGCACGAGGACCCCGAGCACCTTCGGATCAAGCGGCTCTTGAAAGAGCCGAACGAAGTCGATCGACGCGCCCGTCTCGATCGGCTTCCAAGGCGGCGATGCGTCGCCGATCGCTTTGGCTTCCGCGAGGGCTGCGCGGAGGTCGGACGCCGCTTGAGCGCTCCGCCCTTTCTTGAAGATCGTCGCCTCGGCCGCGGCGCCCGCGAGGAGGATCGCGAGGTAACACCATCGCTCGTCGGGCTTGCCGATGTTGAAGTACGCGATCTGCACGTGCCCCGACCCCTCCATGCGGACGAGGACCTCGGGCATGTTGCGCACGAACGTGCAGCTCCACGCGGCGACGACGTGGCCCGCCTCGTGAACCGCGGCCCGGATGTAGGGCGTCTCGATGGGCGCGATCGACCTCGGTGGCGCGCGCCTGCCGGCGAGCACCGGAATCGCGAACATCATGAGGCCCACGAAAACGCCGAGGAGGATCGCGAACGTGATCAAGGCAAGACCTTGGTAACCTTCGCCACGGTCACGAGGGCGCGCATCTCTCCTTCGATCTCTTGCTTTTGATCGAGGCATGCGAAGAAGCGCTCGAGGAGCGCGAGCATCTCCGGCTCCGCCGATTTCTTGAGGAGCGCGTTCTCGTCTTCGAGGCGCTCGATCTCCGCGAGTGCGCGAGCAAGGTCACGGCGATCTTCGGCCCACGCCAGGATGTTCTGGTTACGGATCTCGAGGTCACGCGCCTGCTCCGGCGTGTCGTCCTCGTCCGACGAGATGATCGCGGGTGTGGGTTTCGAGATGCGTTTCCGGATGACCTCGATGTCGAGCATTACGGCTTCACTTTCTTGGCTTCGAAAAGGGCTTTCTCCATCGCCTCGATTCCACTCTTCCATTCCGGGTTCGCATGCATGCTCTGACGCGTGAACTCTCCGAGCGACCGGAGAAGTTCCTCGCCCGCGGCGAGGACGCTGTCCTTCTCGCCCTTCAACGCGAGCGCCTCAGCGCGAAGCTCCTCGTATTGCGAGGAGGCAATCGTGAGGCGTCCGACGCTGCTCACCGGGTGAACGAGCCACGCGGCACGCTCGCGCGAAGGTCGCGGCGTCGGAAGACCGTCTTCGGCGCTCATAGCGTCGCGAAGCGCTCGCGCACTTCCCTTTGCATCTCCGCAAACGCGGGCAGGTCTTGCGGGCGCTCCTGCCACGCCAGGCCGCGCTCGATGAGATCGTACGTGTGGAGGATCTTCGCGCCGAGCGAGCGTCCCTCGCCGTCGCGCGTTCGCCCGAGGAGCCAGAGGTGATCGGCGATGGTGAGGATCGCGGCGATGTCGTGCGTCACGACGAAGATCGTGTTCTCTTCTGAGAGCGATGCAACCTGCTTGATGAGTTCGCACACCTTGTCCTTCATGATGGGATCGAGACCCGTCGTCGGCTCGTCGAGGATGAGGAAGTGTTCGGAGCAGAGGAGCTGCTGCGCGATGGCGACGCGTTGCCGCTGGCCGCCGGAAAGCTCCGCGGGGAAATCGAGCGCCTTGTCCGCGAGCCCGAACTTCGAGAGCATGTCGTTCGATTTCTGCGCCGCCCCCTCGCCCGACGCGCCGGCGCGGCGCGCCGCCACCTTCAGGTTGCCGAGGACGGTCTTGTGGCGAAGGAGCGGGTAATTCTGCGCGACGTAACCGACGACGCCGGCCGCGACCTTCTTGCCGCCCACGAGGATCTCGCCCGACGTCGGCTCTTGAAGCCCCGTCATAATCCGCGAGAGCTGCGTCTTACCGATCCCGCTCGGCCCGAGCACGCCGATGACCTGCCCCGTCACGACATCAGGCCGAACGATGTCGCGCACCTCCGCGGACAGATCCTCGAGGATCGGCTTGCCGCCGTACGACAGGCCCACGTTTTGGATGCTGATGAGGACGTCCTTGTACTCGTGATTCACGGCGTCACCGGCACCCCTTTGAACTCCGACTCCGCAGCCGGGGCGAGGGCTGCGTGCAGAATGTGAATCGCCGTATCGGGGCTCCATTTGTCCATCAAGTCCAGGAGCTTCTCGAGCGCCGCGTCCTTGCGTGCGACTTCAGCGCGAAGGGCGCGGAGGTGTCGCTGGAGATGTTCGACGCAATCCCGATCATCCCAGTGCACCTCACGGCCATACTTCGTCACCAATTCGATATCGCATCGCGGACATTTCATGACGCGCGCCTCTTGCCTGTGACTTCCGCCCACGCGCGCTCGAAATCTTCAACACCAACGTGTTTCGATTCCATGAAATTGCCGCTGCTCGACCAGTGCCACACCTGCTTGCCCTCGCGCCCGTCTTCCTTCGCCCTCACGGCCATCGACCAGCCCCATGTCCGGCCGTCCCAACGGCGAAGCAGGCCGACAGCGGCGAGGAGCTTCTGCCGATCCACTTCCTCCTCCCACTCGTCCATGGAGAAGACGACGCGGGGTGGTCCAAACACGAGAAGCAACGTCGGAACGAAGTCTTTTTCTTTCCGCAGTTTCATGTCACCCGTGCGAGAGGAGCACCATCACGAAGTCGCCGCCCTCGGTGACGAAGAACTCGTGGCAGATGACGTTGTCCGTCTCGTCCGCCGCCTTTTCCAACGCTGCCTCGATCGTGGACGAGTTCATCGCGAGCTTGCCGAGGAGCACGGACTTCAGGTTCACGGGGTACCCCGGCTCGTCGTCGCGATACCCGATGCTGAGGATGAGGCGCTTCTGTCCTTCGAGGTATTCGACACCGATGCTCTTCGGCGCGACGCTGTTGTCCTTGGTGAAGACGTCCGCTTGACGGAAGAGTTGTTCCACGGCGTCCTCACTCTCCGCGTCAGAGATGAAGACTTTGAACTTCGAGTGGACTTGGTGCTTGATCATGAGTGCTCCTTCTTCCCGCCCACGCCGTTCGTGTGGGCGGATATCTGTTTAGCGATGATGGGACGATGGACTTCTGACTTCTTCGTGACTTCTGGTTGCGGCGCCCACCACGAGAAGTACCGGGTGAGGACCTTCCGCACCTCGCGCGCAGCGGCCTTGCGCGAGGCGTCCTGATCCATGTTCTTGAAGCCCTCGGCGTCGCCGAAGAACCCGCGCAGCGCGGCCTGGGCAAGCTCGTCGACAAACGTCACAGGGACCTCACGAGCCAGATGTCGAACACGATCGCAACTCCCGCGATGACCGATGCCACGGTCCACGTCTGGCGCCGGTACGACCACCCACTTCCCAATTGGAATAGTCCCGCGAGCGCCAAGCAGAAAATGGTGCCCGGCAGCGACCTCACGATGATCGCGTTCCAGAGCGCGCCGAAGACGCACGTGAACGCGTAGCTCGGCGCTCGCGGCAGACCCTTGATGGGTTTGCCGCCGCCCTTCAGCGCCCAGACAACGATACCGGCGAAGAGGCCCGCGCTGACGACGAGCACGCCAAGGCAGCCGAAGAACAATTCATGCTCGGGCGTCATTGCCTCTCCAAGGTAAGGCTCGCGTACGGGCAGAGGATCTTCTTGAGCCACACGAAGGCGAAGTCCTGCGCGACGCCGACGCCGAGGACGACGATCTGGATCGCGAAGACCGAGTCGAGGCGGATGTGCTTGTCCTCAGCGAGCATCATCGACCCGAGGCCGCCCTCGAACCGCACGAGCCCCTCGACGAGCGTGAGCATCACCCAACCCATCGCCGCGTTCTGGCGAACCGCGTCGATCACGGCGTCGAGGTGGCCGAGCACGACGACCTCGACGACGCTCCCCCACGGCCCCATCCGGAGCGTCCGCGCGTGGTCGAACTCCTCGCGCGGGATCGCCTCGACGACATCGTAGAGGCTCGTGACGAGGAAGACGCCCATGCCGAAGACGAGGAGCGCAACCTTCAGTCCGTGGCCCCCGCCAAAGAGGATCGTGAAAAGAACGACGAAGCCCGTGAGGCCGAGGAAACGCATCTTCGAGAGCGCGCGGACGAACGGGCGCACCGCCGGCAGCACCGTGAGGTACGCGAGCGGCAGCGTGAGGAGGCACGACAGACCGATGGCCTGGAAGTTCGTCGAGAGCGAGACGAAGAGCTGCGGCAAGAGACCTTGGTCGACAAGGTTCGGAAACGCATGCACGACGTCCAGAGGACCGGGCAAGAAAGCCGGGCGCATCGCCCAAGCCGCGATGAGCAGAACGACGGTCGCTGCCCCGAAAATCAGGTGAACGCGTTTCGAAACGCGACCATTCGGGATCCACGCGTCGCGGAAGCTCATGAACCGAGGCTCCAGGTGGTGCGGACGTAAACGAATCGTGCTTGGGGAAAGACCTTCTGGATTTCCGTCAGATCGCCGCGTGCGGGATCCGCGCGTTTAGCGAGCAGAGGAGTGCCGACGGAAGCCCACCGGACTTTCTTGTCCGCGTCCTGCGAACCGCAGAAATAGGTACCGGGCGCCAGCTCGATCACGTGGAAAGCCTCGAACATCTCTTCTTTCATCGGGCAGGAACTTTGACTTTCTTCTCCTTGAGCTTCGCTTCGAGTTCGGCGCAGCGCGCTTCGAGGTCGGCATGCTTGCGTTTCCAATCCTCGTTCGCCTTCTCGAGGTTCTGGCGCGCCTCGAAGTTCTTGTGGTGCGCCTCCATAGAGTCCTCGCGCTCTTTCTTCAGCGCGTCCTCTACGGCCTTGAGCTTGCCGCGCAAGAGCTTCTCGAGCGCCGTGAGGCTCGCGACGAGCACCATCGCTTGCCCCGCGGTCGCGACCGCTGCGTCACGAGCCGAGCGCGTCTCCTCCAACTCCTTGAGAATCTCTTGCATCTGCTTCACTCCAAAATATTTGCTGAAATAGTAAACCCCGAGCCCACCAGCGACGGCCCACCACGGCCACGAAGGCTTTTCAATCGCAGCAGTCATCCCACCCTCCTCTCGCAAGGGCGTTCTCGAACCACTGCAGGTACCGTCGTCTCGACGCGGCAAAGCCACGGTGCTCCCAAACATCCAGCGCGGCACGCCAGAAGACCTCCGCGCCGGCGGGGTTACCGAGCGCGAAGCATTCATAAAGGCCGAGGACGAAGTACTCGTTCGTCTTCATGCGCGCCTCTTCGGGCGACAGCTTCCCGGCTTGGTACGTCTTCACCACTATCGCTCCCCCGAAGAACATCTCACTGCGAGCGCGTTCGCGAGCGCGACGATGCGGGCGAAGGCGCGCCGGATGTCGAGAACGTCTTCCTCCGTGCGCGGACCATCCGTCCCCATGCCCATCACTGCGGGGGCGAGCGCGTTGCGAAGCTCGGGCACGAGGCATTTGACCTGCTCGGGTGTCAGCGCGAGGCGGTCTGCAATCATCTCGCCGTGTCGCTTTAGCTCTTCGGGCGTATAGCCCTGAGGTTCATAGAGTGTCATGAGGATATGCTGCCGAAAGTGGCAACGATGGCCTGTCCCATCGTGCGAGATTTTCCCGGCTTGAGAACATGAAGGGTTCCCGACCAGGAGAAAAGAACGAGCTTCTTCGGCCATCGCTTCGCGAGCTTCTCGAGTTCCGAGATCGCGCGCTTCTCTCGAGCCGTGAGCTTCACTCGTCGTCCTCCCCGACCAAGATGTCCTCTACCTCGCTGAAGAACTGATGCGCGTTCACGCCGTCGATCGTGCCGTCGCGATACTGGAGATTCTTCACCCATTCGATCTTCGCGCGGACGAGTCGGTAGTCCGACACGAGCCTCATCACGGCTTGACGGTCTCCCGTGAGGGCGTCCTTCTCGAGTTCATGCGTCCGGCTTTCGTTCGATTCGCTCATCGCATTCACCTCGGGAGGTACACGATCACTTTGCCCCGACGCCGCGGACCGAGGACTTCGAGAAGCTCTTTGTGGGAGAGGATCTTGCGCTCGTTCTTCCTCGGACGACGTTTCCGGATGTTCATCTTGCTGAGGATGCAGTCGCCAAGGCAGTATTCGTGTGTCGTTGATCCGTTGTACTGGTCAGCGTGGTCGGCTGCTGCAACGGCGCCGGCCTCGTAGGCCTCACGGAGTAGGCGTGACTCCTCCGTGCCTGCGTTCATCCGCTCAAAGAGCTTCGCGGTCTTCATTCACGCCTCCTTCCGGGTGAGGAGCGCGAAGATTCTCTTGAGAACGTCATCCTCTTGGCTCTCGGTGAACGCCTCGTCGGGCCCCTCACCGTAACCGTCGTTCTTACCAAGAAGACTGACGCCAAAGCCTTTGCCCGGGCGCCACTCCACGACAGCGTGGCGCCCGCTCTCGGAGATGTCGAGCCACCAATGGCCGCTCTCGAGATTCTTCGGACGATCGAGCGACGCTTTCGCGCCCGGAAGCAAGATTGCAACGCTCTCCTCGAGCCTCTCGATGGGATTCTTCATCGTTTCACCGATCCGGATGAGGAATATTGGGGTTCTTGGGAAAGATCGAACCGAAACGGTCTTCGAATTCGCGACGGACTTCCACGTCGGTCAACTTCCCGACGTCGATGCCGAGCGCGCGGAGGTCGTAGCGCATGTCCTGAGTCGGGATGTCCGCCACGCCGACGAGCTTCACTTCGCGGCGCGCTGCGGGTTCACGATGCTTAGCCAGCGCCGCTCCCAGCGCCGCGTCGATCACGTCCGCCGCCGCGAGAAGCACGGGAGCGACGTCGCGCGCGACAGCTTCCGTTTGACCCCCGATGCTTGCGTCCTCGAGCCACTTGCCGTAGCTCCGAAGCTCGCGAGCACGGCTCGACACGGCCGTCGACACGGAGAGGACGTGCGGCTCGATCGCCATCAGTTCCCCGACCCCATGATGACGTCGACGCGGCGGTTCTTCGCGCGACCCGTCTCCGTGTCGTTCGACGCGACGGGCTTGTCCTGCCCGAACGATTTGACGCTGAAGCGGTCGGCGGGAAAGTTCGTCGTCGACTGCTTCATGAGCCACGCCTTCACCGCCTGGGCACGCGCCTCGGAAAGCGTCTTGTTCCCCGTGGCGTCGCCGGTGTTGTCCGTGTGACCGTCGATCTCCACCATGAGGTCCGTGATGACGAGGTCCTTCTCAAGTGCGTCGAGCGTCTTCTGCGCTTCCGGCGTGAAGGCCGCGCTCCCCGTCTGAAACGTGATCGACCAGCTCTTCTTCGAGACGACTTCCGTGATCGCCGCATCCTTCTTGTAGACGGCCACGTCCGCGGACGTCGTCATCACTGGGGCCTTCTTCGCGAGATCCTCGACATAGGACGTGTCGAGCACGTCCGCGACAGGCGGGTAGTTCGGCACGAGCTTCGGGTACTGCTGGACGGCGATGTCGCCGAACGTCGTGTACGTCGCGGCGAAAAGGTTTGTGGAGCCTGCCGTGAGACCGAAGACCTGCATGTCGTCGGCGAGATCGGAGACCGACGATCCGCCGAGCGGCACCGGCAGGCCCGTCTTGTCGTTCTCGGTGACGCCCTTGAAGTACTTGACCCAGTACGCGCCGCTCTCCTCCTTGTAGACCGCCGCGCTGATCTCGCCGCCGCGGTCGAGCGCGCGCGGGTAGCTCCGCACCTGGTCGCCGCCGTCAAAGGCCGCCTGGAGGATCCCCTCGACGACGTCCTTGTGCGCGCGATCCCACTTCCGGATTCCGATGAGCGCGCACGGCATCTGGCTCCGGTACTCCTTCGTCGAGACGATGCTCGCGAGGCCGCCCTTCTGCTGCGCGACGTTCACGTCGCCGGGGGTCCACGTGACGACGCCGTTCACGCACACGTTCTTCGTCTGCCCGGTCTTGTGGCCGGCGTGCACGACGGGACGGTCTTCGCAGACGCCGAGGATGTATTTCTTCGGGGCCTCGAGGTAGTCGTCCACACTCACCCAGTTGAGCGCGTCCGGGTCGTACGTCTTCTCGTCCGGGTTGTTCGGGATCCCGTTGTCACCAGCCCATTTCATCGCGGCGTTCCAGTCCCCGTCGCGGATGACGCCCGCGATGAGCGCGCCCTGGGCTTTCTTCGGATTCGACTTCCACTCCGCGGGTCCCATGAACTTGTCTTCGCCGCGCGAGTAGCCGAGGACGCCGACGGTCTCGGCGGTGCAGTCCGCGCAGATCTTCTTCAGGTCCGCGTTGAGTCCGGCGAACCAGCTCGGCGTGCCGTCACCCATGAGCGTGATGAAGTGGACGCCGTTCTTCGACTCGCCACCTTTCGCGACATCGGTCGCGAGGGCCATGAGCTGCGCCGCCATCTTGCTCGTGTCGTTCTCGCGGGTGAAGTGGAGGTTCACGTTGTGGCCGGCCATGAGCGAGCCCTGCGTCGTGTCGGCGCCGCCGTTCGCGTACAGGAGTCCCATCTGCGCGTTCCACGCCCACACCATCATGCGCACGTCCGTGCCTTTGCCCGCGAGCGCGGCGCCCGGCAGCGGCGTTTCGGGCACAGCGGCCTTCGAGACATGCTCGTCGAGCGTCGGGAGCGCGGCCGTCTTCGGCACGGAAGCTTCGTGGCCGGGCTGCGCGTTCACGAGGAACCGGATCCCGAAGAAAAGGCCCGCAGCGATGGCCACGGCCGCGATGATCTTGGGCAGGGGTTTGATTCGAGTCGCCATGATGGATGTCCTTACCGTTTCGCGTCGTTACCGTTTCGCGTCGTTGTTCTTGAAAAGCTCGGAGAAGCTGTCGGGCGCCGCTTCTTCCGCTTCGCCCGCAACCTCGGTGATGCGGACGCCGGGGGCCGCGTCCACGCGGACGTTCGGCTTCGTGTTGAGGAGGGCGCTGCCCTTCTCCTCCCAAGCCTTGAGCTGCGCGAGCGCGTCCTCCTCGTAGATGCCCTGGTCGAGATCCATACCGTTGATGAAGCCCTTCGACATGTCGAGGAACGTCTCGATCTCGCCCATCTTGTTCGCGTAATCGTCGGTGAGCTTCTCCATCGTGAGATCGAACATCTCGCGCTCCGCGCCCCCGCCCTCCATGATCGCCTGCGCCTTCGTGAAGGCACCGTAACCAGCGAGAAGCGCCTTTCGCTCGGCGGTCTTCACCTCGACCTCGCCCTTGATGTCTTCGCAAAGGAGCGCCGAAGCCGCACGCATCTTCTGGAGCGCCTTCAAGAGCACTTCCATGCGCTCGAGGAGATTGCCGAGTGTCATGTTCGACTTCTGAAGACGTCCCGCCTGCCGCGCGCGGAGCGCAAGCTCCTGCTTCATCTCGGCTTCGTTGTCTTTCGAGTGCTTCTGCGCCTGCTGCGCGAGCTGAAGGTTGTGGATTCGATCGCTCTCGTTTTTCTCGATCGTGGCCTTGAGCTTGTCGCGCTGGCCGCGAAGGCTCCCGATGGACTTGTCCATCTCGGCGAGTCGCTCCTCGAGCCGCGACACGTACGTGTTCAGGATACCGATCGGGTCGATCTCGACGAACTGCCCCGTGAGCCAGCGCGTCAGCGAACGGTATCCGTAGAGGAAGAGCGTCCGGATGCGCTTGTCGAGGACAGCGTAGCCCACGAGTCCAATCGCGGCGCATAGGCCGATGAGCTTCAGGGTGTTCGTCGCCGCGTCAACGAGGAACGGCACGATCGATCCCCACCAGTAGATCCCTGCGGCCGCGAGCGCACCCACGAGGATCAGCGTGATGAGGTTCTGGCCGAAGAGTTCCTTCTTCTGCAGCTTCGAGATCGTCGATTCAGCCATGTCAGGTCCCCAGCGCCGCGAGGCGCTCCTTGAGGTTCGAGAGGCGCGAGGTCACCTGGTGGTGCGCAGCTTCGAAACCGCCGCGAATTCCGTCGAGCCTACGGATCTCCTCCTTCGCGTTCGCGACGTCCGAGTCGCGCTTCGTGCGGAGCGCGGCGATCTTCTCCTGGATGGCTTTGATCTGCTCCTCGCTCGACTTGATGAGTTCGTCGGAGGACGAGATCGATTGGTCGGACTCGGCGACGCGCTTCTTCCGGTTCTCGTCCCACGAGTGCTCGAACTCGTGCTTCGCGGAGTCCATCGCCGACAGGAGCGTCTCGAGGGCTCCGGAGATCTCGACCCCGGTCGTGTGCGTCGTCTTCAAGGCGACCTTGAAGCGCGTGCGCTCGTCGGAGATGTCTTCCTTGAGCGAATCGTACTGCTCCATGAACTTGGCGTACGGAGCGGGACACGCGGCCTGGAGACGCGCCTCGAGCTTCGCGAGCGCCGCAGGATCAGCACCCACGAGGGCGCTCCCCGGCGCGGGATCGTAATGATCCTGTCCCACGTGTTGCACGGCGTGTGCCGGCGCCGCCGGCACCGGCGTCTGGCGTGTGGGGCGGTCGGGAACTTCTTCCGCGACGAGACCCTTCAACTTATCGAGAAACCCACCACTTTTCTTCTGCACGGACTCGCTCACCCGGTCCTCCTTGCCATCACTCTAGCCGTCGTTACGTTGGGGGCCGCAAGTTCGCATGCCCCGACCCGTACGTCAAACCGCAGTACGAGAGAAGTAAGAATCAATCATCGTCGCGTCAAGTGACTGTACATGAACCATGCCGGTATGCAAGTGACTTCGTTCACGGCTGACCACCATCAACCGTATGCGGCGAGGTAACGTTCAGTCATGCCCACGATCGCGGCGTCGATGGCGATGCGGTCGGGTTCGTGGCGGACGGTCGCGCCTGCATCGTAAAGTGCGGCGCACTCGGCCTCGGTCCTCTCGGCGTACTCGACGATCTGGTCGTAGGTCCATGCCCCGGCCCGGATGGAGAGAAACTCCGCGGCGTCGGGCCTCTTCACGACGACCTCGCCAGTCGTCATGATCTCCTTGCACATGCGGAGGAGCCTCACGAGGTGCGCGGCGTGCTTCGTGTCGAGCCCGAACTTCGCCTCGAGTTCGGCGCGCGCGGCGTTGCGCGTCTTCTTCCAGTTCTCGAACTGGTCGTAGTGCCTCTTGGCCGCTTGGTACTGCTTCTCGCGCGTGAAGACCGTCATCAGCTCGCGCGAGAGTTCGATCTCGAGGGACTGATCCACGGCGGCGTCGAACGCGCCCAACTCGGCCTTCGAGATCTTGCTCACCTCGGAGAGGCCGAACTCCTTGCGGGTCGGCGGCGCCTTCGGCGGGTCGACGAGCCACTTGCGGTGCGTCTTGATGCGCTTCAATTGCGAGTGCGCGTAACCCGCAAATGTCCAGCGCGCCTTCGCGGAGACGAAAGCGTGCCGCATCGCGCGAAGCTCCTCGCCGAACGCGTCGATAGCGAGCACGTGCTCGTCCGCCACGTGGAGCACCTCAATGATGTTCGGGTTGCACTCGGCCGCGAGCCCCGCGAACTTCTTGAGCGAGTAAACGACGCGGTCCTCCGCGGCGCCTTTCTTCGCCTCGCGCGTCTCTTGCTCGAACGTGTGAAGGAACCCGAAATGAAATGCCTTCGGCTCGATGCACACGCCCTTCGAATCCAAGTCCGACGTAGGTGTATTCATGCCGTAGGCGTGCGAGCCGTGGCGGACGAGGAGGATCGTGCGGGACGCGACGTCGAAATTCATTTCGCTCCACCACTCGCCGCTTTCCATTCGGGGACGAGATTGAAACCTGCTTGCTCGAGTTTCTCCCGGATCCGGGAGAGGTCCTTCTCGCCAAACTTTTTCTTGGAGAGGATCACCCCGCAGTCGTGGAGCGCCGCGTACATCCCGAGCGCGTATTGGCCCGGTGTCCAGCCCACCACGTCATAAAGGAGACCGTAACCGAATCGCCGCCACTCGCTGTCGGCTCCGCCGCGCGCCGTCTTCAAGAGGTTCCGAATGTTGTCGCGCCACGTGGTGTTCGAGTCCGTACCGACGATCGACCTCACGACGATGTTCTTGCTGTCCGCGTAGTGCGTGCCAGGCGGTAGGGCCGGCTTCAAGCGATTCATGGTCACGTGACTTTACTTGAATCAATCTGGGATGCAAACAATTCTTCAGTAACTCGCCTCCACCCATGCCGCGCCTTCGACGTCGACTTTCTTCGCCACCAGGTACGCGATCGTCTCGGCCTTTCCGCGCTCGAGATCGAAGTAGTAGCGAGGGTTCGGGTCCATATCGCTCTTCCAGATGGGGACCTCGATGCCCTGGTGCCACCGACCGCGGTCGCAGTACGCCGGGCGCTCCTGGAGCCACGCGATCATGGTCCCGTCCGAACGGCGGAGTTCGTGACACGTGCTCATTTCTTAATCTCCCTCTTCGTCTCCTTTTGGCTTGGAGGCGGGAGCTTCTTCATCCGCCAGTCGACGACCACAGAGAGGGCGAAGAGGAAGACGACGAGAAGAAAGCCGCCCCCGACGAACACGGCGAAGAACGTCCCCGGGTCCATCGCGTCACATCCTCGCTTCGGCCTTGATGCCGCGAAGTTCGTCTATGGCTTCCGCACATTCGTTAAGGAGTTCTTCCACGGCGATCGGGTCCATCTTCGCACGGCCCTCCCCGTCCCTCGTGTAGAGCTTCACGCGGTCGCGAATCTTCTGGCGAAGGTCGTCCAGGTCTTCGAGCGTCATCACGGCCACCACACCATGAAGTCGTTGTGGATGATCGCGGACATGACGAGGAGCAGCACCCCGATGACCAAGTTCGCGAGGGACGACTTCATCGCCCGCGCGAAGTCGGCCACGTCGCCTTCGCCGTCCGGGCCAGAAATGCCCGCCTTTCTCGCGAGGTCGACGATGGTGAGGTCCGTCATCTTCACGCCGCGCATCGCGCGGAGCAGGCAGAGGAGGCCACACATGTGGAGGAAGGTCACGCGCGGCGCGCCGAGCGGGACCGCGAACCAGCGCCACTCGATCGTGGCGAAGTACGCGCACGAGAGGCCCACCGCGACGGAGATGAACCACGACACGAGCCACTTCATTTCACACCTGATTTGGTTGGTCGGGTCACGGATTCGAACGCCGGTAGACGCGGAGGATGGACCGCGACGTCAGCCGCCGTGCGAAGTGTGTTCGCATTTGCATGACGAACGGGACCATCCTCGAACTCGAAAGCAGTTTCCGGCGGATCGCAGAGACAGGCGTGGAGCCTCTCTTTGCACGTCGAGCAGTGGTAGCCGCCGTCCTCGACACGGCACACGTTTTCTGGAGCGGGATTCTTGCGACGCATCTTCGGGAGCGGCGCTCCGCAATAGGGACAGAACTTCGGCTCGGGCGGCGAAGTAAAAATGCGATCGACGTGGCGCCCTTCGAGTGCCATCCGAGCACGACCTGCGCCTTCCCTCAACCGGACGAGCTTCTCGTGCGTCTTCAGTTCCCAGTGCCCCTCCACCTCGCTCGAATCTTCGCCGTACACGTTGACGTAGAACACGATCGCTGGATCGCTTCGCGCGGCCTCGCAGCACGCAGGCACGGGAAGCATCGCGGCAGCCTCGCCGGCGCGCATGTCCCAAAGCATCCTGAACTCGTATTCCTCGCTCTCAGAAAGCTTGCCTTCCTTCTTCTCTTTTTCGCGAAGCTCGGCCCATCGCTCGCGCTCCGCCGGCGAGAGGCCAGCGCTCCGCTTCGGCCAGTATCGATAAAGCTCCACGAGCTTGCCGCCGACGAGGCGCCCGACGCCGCGGATGTTCCTCAGATCTCCGAAGACGCGGAGTACGTCACCCGCTTGCGCCGCCGCAGCGTGTCCGAATTCGTCGTAGATGTGGAAACCGTTTCCGTCCATGAAGATGACGTGACGACAGCCAGCGCCTTCCGAGTCCGACTTCTTCACCACGAGATCCACGAATTCGTCGTCGAGCCTTGCCGCTTTGAACGCCTCCATCGCGTCCATCTTCGATTCGGCTCTCATGACTTCACGCGAACGGGCACCGAGAAACCGATGCCAACGTTGAAGGGAAAGTAGAACCAGTACTTCACGTCGCCGGGCGTCTCCATGCGGTACACGGTCAAGAAAGATCCGCGTCGCCATCGCGTGATGCTCGTGAACGGGATCTCGAGGTCCTTCGCGTCGGTGCGATCCCAGCGCCAAGCCCACCAGGCTTCACGATCGCGGATCCCCTTCGTGACGGTGCTCACGGATAATTCCCGAAGTCGTCCGGGATGGGCGAGACACGCCGCATCCGGAAACCGTGCTTCGACTGCACGAGCTTCACCACGAATTTGCGCACGCTGCGTCGGTGCCTACGAAGCCTTCTCGTTTTCGGATTCATCGATCGATCCTCTCCTTCAATCGTTTGCAGACGATAAACGCCGCGGCCGATGCCTCGCTCGGCGACGGGTTCGAGACCGCGAGGCGAATGAGTCCCTTCGTCTGTTCGTCGAGCTGAACGCCTTTCTGTTTCTCCCTGAGCGCGAGCCTGATCTGCACCTCCGAGAGCTTCGTCTGCAAGCAGAAGATCTCGATCTGCTGCTCTTTGTTCCTCTCGAGAACGCCCTCCATGTGTTTGATCCAAATCTGGAAACGCTTCGTTCCCCAGCGAAGGAACAAAACGAGCCCGACGTTCATCGCCATGCTCACGCCGAGCGAGATGAAGAACGAGAAGGGCGACATGCTCACCGCGCGCGTTTCTTCACGTCGTTCGTGTTCAGATTCATCGGTCCTCCGTCATACTGCAAACTTGAGTGCAAATCACTCCCCAGATCGACCCGATCAATCTACGGAGCGACCCAGTTGGGCGGACGACCCTTATGGAGCAGAATAAATGCCAGCTCCTCCAAAGCAAGCCTGCGATCCGCAATCGTCATGCTCTCCAAAACGTCTCGCAGCGCCGCGCGGTTTCGAGTCTCCAGCCATGCGAAGATGTACTTCGCGAGTTCTTCATCGTTCATCGCGATCCTCACTCCCAGACTCTCATCGTCACCTCTTTGACGCTCTTCGCTTCGAGATCCGGGTACGTACCGTGATCAAACGCGCCAATGAAGTCCATCACGGGCTCCGGCAGACTCGGATCCATGATCTGCGCGTCGTGAAGCGTCGCCCTGTAGTACCAGTGACCGTCGTCACCCTTCGTGCCGTTCACGATGCGGAGGCCTGACCAATAATCCGGACACGCCTTGTAGATCCCGTTGAGGATCGGACACATCGTGTAGGAGAGCTTCTCGCCCTTGATGCCTTGGGCCCGCAAGCTCATGGCGACTTCGTCCGGCGTCTTGCCGAGCGACTGCAGGTATTCCGTGATCGTCATTTCCGCTTCTCCTTGATCTCTGTCTCGATCTTCGAGACCGAGACGATGAACACGCCCGCCGTCGGGTCCCAAGTGTCGCGACCAACGTCGTCCGCCAATCGTTTTTCGAAATAACGTTGGATGTGCGCCGCGATCCGTTCCTCGGAGGGTTTCTCCCCTTCGAAACCGACGCCCTCGACGTTGACAATCGTCTGGAAAGAAACGCTCACCTTTTTCATTTCTTCTCCGCTCCCGCGCCGAGCTTGCGCTCGAGATCGTTGAACGCAGCTTCGAGGCTCGCCGTACCGGCCTTATCGCCCATCGCATACGCGACGCTCGCGTTGTCGCACGCGTCGACGATGCTCTTCCACGTCGAGTGCCGCATGACGCCTTCGAGCAGGATCACGGCCCCGACCTTCCCCGCGCGCACGCGCTTCTCGAGCGTGTTCTCGCCGCGCGGGCTGTCGTGATCGATCACATGCCACTCGACGTCGAAGCCAAAGCGCTCCTTGATCGACACGATCTTCTCCGGGACGAGCATACCTCCCGCGAGAAGGATCGGGCCCTCGAGCGCGCGCAAGAGCGGGAGCTTCGGCCACGAGTGCGCCGCCGCAGGAGCCTTCTTGTCTTCGACCAGCTTCGCCTTCGCGAGGGCCGCGCCAAGCGCGGTGACCGGTTCCTTCTGGGACGGGCGACGCGACGGCGTGACCGGCTTCTCAGCGTCGCGATCATAATCGGCCACCTTGCGCCGGCATTTCCGCGCGATGTTCTCCCAGTCGCCGGTCGAGCCAAACGCGAGACCCCGGATGAAACCGGTGACACCCCCCTCGGTCTTGAGCGCGCCGAGCACGGGCAGGTAGCTACCGAGCCTCTCGCTCGCCTCGTGATGGGGAGGCAAGCGATCTTGAAAGATGCGCACCTCCGCGACGACGGCCTGGAGCAAAGGCCCGAGGCGCGTGTGGTGGTATTTCTCCGCGGTGACGTCGCTCCGCAAGACCTCGATCTCCTCCACGAGCTTCCACGCGGCCTCGACGTCCTCAGGCCGCGCGGCGCGCCGCTCGAGCCGAGGTGGAGCCTTGACGGGATCCGCGATCGACGACGAAGGGGTGGGCTCCACAGAAGACGACAGAGGTTCGACGAGCGAACCTGGCACAAGCGGTAGCGCAAGCTCGAGACCCATGTGCCGTGCGAAAGAGGTGAGCTGCTCGACGAGTCGCACCTTCGACTCCGCAAAAACAGAAGCCTCGGGAACCTCGGGCATCCCGAGCACGGCAAAGATGGCGTTGCGCACCCGGCGTTCGCAATCCCGTCTCGCGGCTTCCGCGTGAACCGCGAGCGCCGCACGCAGGCTGTCGCATTTCTCGAGCAAGGGCCCCATCTCCACGGTCACCTTGGCCTCGACACCGGCTTGCAAGTTGTCTTCGATCGCGGGCATGTCCGTTCGTCCTTCCTGAACCATCTTCAACATCATGAGTTACCGTCCTGCCATGCGGCGCTTCGGGTTCCATCGACCCTCTTCGACGCGCCGCGCGTTGTCGATCGGGATGAACGCTTCGAGATCGAGCTTCTTGATCGCTGCGTAGACCTTCGAAGCGTGCTCGCCGAGCTGCGCGAGCGGCGAGTTCGCGAGCCACATGAGCTGGTGCAGGGTGAGGATTCCCGGCTCTTGCTCGGTGACGTCGAGCCGGAGATATTCCTCGACAAACCTCCACGTCGCGCTGTCCATCACGCTCTTCGTGATGTCGAACATCCTGTCATCCGGATCGAAGTCCGGCGGCGCCTCGCGCATCGCGCCCCGGAAACTGTTGCCGCCCTCGTCGTAGCAGGCGCGCCCGTCCAGCTTCGTCGGCAGACCGAGAAAGAGGTACGGTGCGCGCGCCTCGAAAGCCCACCGAGTCGGATCGAGGATGCGCTCGTCATCGTGAAGGACGATCCATCCATGCTGCACGAACGGCAACGTTCCCCCGCGCCAGAACGTGGACTTCTCGTCCACGGGTCCGAGCCAATGTCCGTAGACCGCGACGCCGCGAACGAGCTTCGCGTCCACGATCGCGCACGCGATCTCGTAGCAGCGTCCCGCCCACGCGAGAGCCTTCTCGCCAAGCGCCTCTTCGCAGTGCGCGAGCGTCAACTCGTCGGGTTTCATAACATCGCCTCGCGTCGCGGCCGGCACGCGTGATTCTGGCAGTCGCATTTCGGATCGCCGCACAACACCTCCAAGCCTTCTCCGAAGTTGTCCCAAGTGGCGATGCGGTGCCTCTGTCCCTTGTGATTCTTCGGCAGGCAGCACCGAAGCGTGAATCCAGAGATCTCTGCGTTGCACAGTCGCTCTTTCTTCGCCCGCTTCTTCATCGCCCCTCCTTGATGAAGTCGTGCTTCTCTTCTGCGGCCCAGTCCTCCCGCTCCGACGGCGTCGGCTCGTCTTCGGGCTCGTCATGACATTTCCGGGACACGATGTTCTGGCGCGGCGAGTCCGACCAAAAACCCCAGCGCGCCCTAGTGCGCCGGCTCGCGAGCGCGTGGAACGCCGAGTGGAGATCCTCGATCAACTCGGAGTAGCGCATCACGAGCGCCTGGACGCGCGCGTCTTCGGTCGGAGGAAGACCCGAAAGCACGTAGACGCCTTTGCACGCGATGACGGTCATGATCTTCTCGCGAAGCTCGTCCGGAAACTCCCGGTCGCCCGTGCAAAGGATCACGTCCCGGATGACGTCCTTCTCGATCTCCGCGACCGCGGCGAGGTAGTCCTCGTCGCCAAGCGTCTTCGGGACCTCACGAACGGCGCGCGCCGCATCGTCGAAATAGCTCGTCACTTATAACCTCCGGGATGCGGGGACTCGAAGTGCTTCGCGCGGTACTCGTTCAACTGGTCTTCCTTCGGCAGGTGCATCGCGTAGACCTCCATCACCTTGAGCATGCTCTCGCCGCGCTTGTAGCGCTCCGCGATGGTCCCGCACTTCGCCGCCACGTCCTCGCCGGGCATGATGTAGATGGGCTCGTCTTGCCAATCCCACGTGTCGCAGACGACGATCATGTGCGTCGCGCCGCGCTGCTTGCCGCTGTCGAACCAGTGGCCGATTTCCGCCTTCGAGGTTCCCATGGACCGGCTCAGCCCGTGTATCCGTCGTGGTCCTTGTCGTACCCACGCGTGTATCGCCGCTCTTCGGGCACCTTCGTCACGCTGCCCGCAGCATCCTTCGCGACAGCCTGCTCGGTCTTGGGTTTCCGCGCGTGGCGCACGTGCATCCCGGGAATGCATTTCGTGTGAAGTCCGGCGACCGGCTCCGCGCCACCGATGGGAACGATGGCCCATTCCGTCCTAAAGTTACCGCAACCAATGCAGATGAGATCGGTGCGCGAGACCTTCTCGAGCGCGACCTTGCAGAACCGCTTCTTCTTCATGGGGTGCTCCTTTAGTCAAACAACTTCAATCAGCTTCACATGACTGTAACAGATGCAAAGTGGTATGTCAAGCTCTCACAAACGGCCTGCAGTCACAATGGGGACGCGCGCAATGAGTCCAGTCGATGCGTGCCCATGTGTAGAGCGTCGTCGGCCATACATGCCCGCAATCAAGACAGCACACGATCGAACGATGACCGTAAAACGCGGAACCGCCGCCACCGTGACCCGAGTGCTGCGAGCGCGTCGGCCTCACTTCGCAACCGACAGCTTGGATGCCTTTGCGATTACGATCACGACCCCACTTGCCGCGTTTGCATTTCGGGCACTTGATCGAGATCGGTGTTCCGGTCGGCATCGTCAAGGCGCCTCCGCCCGCGCAGCGGGCACGGCCGCGACTCCGGACCCTTCACGAACGCGTCGCGCCAGTACGAGAGCACCGCGATCCACTCCTGCGGACCCGGCGCGCGCACGCCGCGCTTCATGAGCCTCGCAGCGTCGTCCGCGGAGATCTCTCCCGCTTCGTAGACGCGATAGCCACGCTTCTTCAGCTTCGTGATCTCCTTCGGATCGGCAGGTGCCGCTCCACGTTCAATGCGGATACATTCGTGACCACGCACGTCCCAGCGATGCGACCATTCGATCGCGCGACCCGAAACACGACGCGCGGCTCCAGACGGCGGGCGCGAGACGAACTCGTCCTTCAAGTCCACGACGTAAAAAGGCGCGGGCAGCGGCAAGAGTTCCTCGCGACGCTTCGAAGCGTCTTTCCGAGCCATGCGCGACGAAAGCGACGCCGGATGACTCTCCACGATCTGCTTGTGGTCGTTGATCGACTGGATGAGCATCGAGACGATCCACGGGTCGTTCGTCATCGGCTGCATCCACTCGCCGGCAGCGCGGCGGGAGATCGCGGCGTGTCGTGCTCTCGTTCTCGAATTTCATGGCCCAAGGTCCTCCTTGAGTTCGTGCTCGCCGCTCCACGGATTCGGCTCGAGCGTGTTCGATTGAGCATAGGAACATTTGGGATTCGTATGCTTGCCCCTCACGACCGCGCACATGATCCTCGGCCCGGGGTCCGACGAAAGCGATGCCGAGGAGGCAGGGCGCAGGGTTCCCGGCCCAGCAATCTCGCGCGCGCCCTCGTCGAGGACGGCGTCGAGCCATGCGCGGCGACGACTCGTTTCAGGATGAATGAACTCGTGAAGCTCGCCCTGCGCATTCGCGCGAACGTCACCGTCGATCTTCCAACCGCGCGCAAGGAGGAGCTGCTTGATGTCGTCCAGAATGGGGCGCGTCACGCGATCCTCCGCGAGTAACCGACCGTCCTGCGCGCGTTCGGAGGCGTCGCGACGGGCGACGGAGCAGCGATTCCGACGACCGCCGCAGCCTTGCGGACCATCCGATGCGCGATCTCGATGAACGCGCGACCCTCGAACCACGTCGCGCGGCAGGGGCCACACTCGCGAAGCGCCGCGCTGAGCCGCCGCTCGTGGAGGCTTCGCGCAGACGGCGACAAATTGTTCTCACCGAGCTTCCGAAGGAGGCGCTCGGCCTCCATCTTCGCGTCGACCAAAGAGCGCTTCTCGCGCTTCTGCCAAAAACGACTCGACTTCGGCGTCATAGCATCCTCCTCAATACCGCTGCCATTCGCGGAGGTAGCAACCGGACGCAGCCTGCATCGTCCCGTCGTCCGTGACCGGCAGGACGCGATAGAAGGTCTCTCCCCGCGTCGTCTTCATGTCCATCTGGAAAGACATCGCGAAGCCTTCGTGACGACCCTCGCGGAACTTGATCCAGCCCGTCCAAGCATGCCGGTCCCGTCCGCGCGCGTACGTCGCGGAGGTGAACGTGGCTCCCGGGTGATAACAGCCGAGGACGGTACTCCCGAAGGACTCATCACCGGCATGAGCCGCCGGCAGCGCGAGCGCTCCCGAAGAGGAAGACGCGAAAAACGATGCCGTGAAAACAGCGGCGACCAAGAACCGGCCGGGTTTCATGACGACAGACCTCCAGTCTCGATCCCAGCCTCGCCGAGCCGCGCCACGGCCGCGTCGAGCGTCTCGAGCGCGATCTCCTGCGCCACATCCAGCTCCGCGCAGACCTCGAGGAGCTTCTCGAAGAGCGCGGTCGGGACCCTCGTCGTCTCCGGCCCCATCTCGACGTCGTCGGACCCCGCGAGCGCCATCGCCGCGTCCGCCACGTCGGCTACGGCCTCCTCATGGTCGCGGGCCGCGCCCGCGATCTTCCCCAACTCGGCCATCTTGTCGCACGCCTCGCACATCGCCGTCCTCCTCGCAGGTTGAGATACCAACAACTACCACTGCATAACACTGACTTGCATTCCTCACAAGTCCTCTCTGCAGCATCACATGCAACTTGTATGCTCACGGACGCCGGGCTCGGCAAGGCCTGACGCGGCGGCCGTCATCATTTTTCTTCCTCTTCCTCCTCCGGCTCGGGCGGCTCGGGCGGCACCGCGTTGTCCAGCTCGAACTTGCCCATGTGGACGTTCATGACGAAGCGCTTGTCCTCACCAAGAAGGCGGCGTCCCTCGTCGTCGATGCCCGCGATGGAGAAGTGGTCGCCGCGACCATCGATCACCCGCCAGAGCGTCCCCTTCTCATGGGCCGCCCCGCCTTGCGTCGTCACGGCCTGTTTCAAACGGATCGCTTTCCCGAGCCAAGCTTTCCGCTGCTTTTTCTTCCTGTACTTCCACGCGCCGTCCTCGGTCTTGCGCCGCGGGATCGGTTCGAGCGGCTTCGGCGCCTTGCGGTTTCCCGCGTGGTACTCCTCGGCCGCGAGGAGGAAGGGCGCCCACTCGAGGTAGTCGGCGCGCGTCCGCGGGTCATCGAAGAATTGGTGGAAGTCTCCGGGCTTGTAGGCATCGACGTGGAAGACTTTCGAAGCATCGACCATGAACGTGCAGCGGATGGAGCTACCGTCGTCCTTCCACGTCTGCGTCTGGCGCTCCCGCTTCCACTCGTAGACGCACTTTTTCGACTTGGGTTTCCACTCGAAGACGCGCGCGAGCTTGCCGGGACCGGGGTTTCCGTAGGGACGGTAGCGCGTCGGGCGGTAGTCGCTCCGCTTGTGGCGGTAGTCGCGATCCATCCGGGCGTTCTCCTTGATCGCTTCCTCCTTCTCCCACTGGATCTCTTGACCGATGGTGATCGAACCGGCCTTCAGGGACGCGTTCAGGCGCGCGCGGTACGCCTCGAAGTCGGGGCGCTCGCCAGGCGCGAGCGCGCGCGTGTCGTCGTAGACGAGTTCGAGGGCCTGCCCGAAACCTGCGTCCGTCCACACGGCCCAAGGCGGGTGTGGGTGGAAGACGGGCGACCGATCGAGCAGTCCCTGGAGCACGAGCACGAGGCGGTTGTGCCTCTTCATCTCGTCCTGCACGTGCTTGACCATCTCGTCGTAGTGAACGTTCGAGCGATCGAAGGGCTTGTAGTCGCGTGATTCGCGGAAGTAACTCCTGGACCTCCAGCGATCCTTCTCCGGGTGCTTCTTCGCCTCCGCTTCTTCTTCCGCGATTTCTTTCTCCTCTTCCTCGACCATCGCGTCGTACTCGTCCTTCGTGATGATCTTGTCGACGCGATCCGAGAACATTTTCGCGTAGAGCGGGCCACCTTTCGACACTTTCCAGGAAGCCATGTCCGGGAAAAGTTGCTCGCCGAACTCGATGCCCGTCCCGAGGCAGAAGAGCTGCGCGCCGTTGCGGAGATAGAGGTACGTGAACTTGTCCGTCTTCTCCTCGTTAATGATGTTGAGAAACTCGGCCAAGTTCCCCCACTCGCGCTCCTTCTTGGCGCGCCGCACTTGGAACGCAGCGACGCAGCGTGGGAACGGGAGGATCCGTTCCATATTTTCCTTCTTCGCGAGCCAGCGATCGAAGGCGTGCATGTCCTTGAATTCCATGCCGCCGACTTCGTAGCGCGCCAAACACTCCTCATCACAATAACAGCGACGCTGCATCAGTCGGATCTTCTCGCCGACGGGGGCGGGCTCACCCTGCCGGATCTGGATGATCTCTTCGACGAGACCCGCGTAAAGTTCGACCGAGAAGATGCGATCTTGGATGGCCTCAATCGCTGGCTCCATCGCCTCGGCCTGGGCCTCCATCGGGATCAATTCCGCGGCGAGCCATCGCCCGAGCCCCTCGTTCACGTCCCTGATCTCCTTGAAAAGCTCCGGGAGCGTCTTCTCCTTCGCGAGGACGAGCGCCTTCTTGTACTTGCCCATGTCCTTGTCGCCCGCTCCGCGGAGCGCGAGCGCCTGGGTCTCGGAGCCCGCCGAGGGGAGCACCGGTCCCGTGGTGATGGCGAGGCGCGCGGTGATCTCCTTCACCTTGTCCATGAGCCCGCGGACCTCGGCCTGGCGCGAGGCGATCTCGTCGCGAATGACGCGCTCGGGATCGGGCTCGTGCTCGCAGCGCTTCCAAAACTCGTCTTCGTGGACGCGGTCGTAGCCGCGGCTCGGCGCCGTGATCTCGACGTAGTTCGATCCCACGCGCGTGACGCAGCCAAACCACTTCTTCGTGCCGCCCTCACCGTCGTCGTCCGACACCCAATACCAGCGCCCGATCTTCGGCGCCGCCGGATCCTCGTTCGAGACTTCCTCGGCAGGCTTACCACGTTCCGCTTTCTTGGAGACGAGGGCGTCAGCCACGATTGCGCTCGAAATGCACGAAGTCTTCTTTCTCGAGGCGCGAGGCGACGAAGCGCGCGTCGCTCGAGCGGAGGACGATCTTGTGAATGTCCGCACCCTTGCACGTCTTGGCGATCACGCTCGCCGCGGAGGAGACGATCGCCGTCGCCTCGCATTCGGTCTTGCCCACGAGATCCACGAGGTACCCGCTGCGCCCATCCTTCGAGCCTTGGATCTTGTCATCGACGTAATACCGGAAGCGATAATGGAGCTTGAACGTCTCGTCACCCTCGTCCCGGTAGAGCGTGGCGAGCCAGTCCGCGCGCTGGAAAAAGGTCCCGCTCCTGTCGACGGCGTTCCGGAGCGGAACGAACCAAACGGCAGCGATGTAGCGCCCGTCCTTCAACTCGAGCATCACTTCTTCTTTCCTGCTTCCTCCCGGAAACTGACCCACCAGGGAAACATCTCGAGCCACGTCTCTTCGCCTAGCGCCTCCCGCGCCCTCGACATCCAGAGTTGGTCATCGAGTCGATGAAGATTGATGTGCCCGAACATCGGATCGTAGTGCCCGCAGATCTCGACGACGAGTTGACGCAGAAGCGCTTCTTTACTGACAGAAACATCGTCAGCGTCGCCGGCATCGTCTGCATCGTCCAAGCCCGCCTTGAGCAGCCGGACAATCTGATCCGCGTTGTCGCGCGTCTTGCCCAGCAACTTGCTCGACGCTTCAGAGATCCTCGCGACTTCTCGGAGCATCTCGGTCCGCTTTCGCTTGTTCTTGGTCGCCTTGGTCACGGCTTACGCCCCCGCAGTGTTCGGAGCACCCTGAGCACCACGCCCGCCGAACCGACACCACGCTGCGCGAAAGAAAACGCAAGGAAGTCGTTCTCATCGGGACCTCCCGGGACTCGAGACCGGCGTCGCCGAAAAACAGCGCTCAGTTCTTCCTTAGCCACCGCCGCCTCGGCACGCTCGACCTCTTCCCACGGATGGCGTCGCCGAGGACGGCCTCTGCCTTCAGGATCGCCAAGGTCACGCGATCGTTCGCGTCCATCTCGCCTGCATCCATCTCACCCGCGTCCGCCTTCTTCGAATCATCGTTCATCACTTGACTCCCACAGGTATACATCTCATACCAACTGAATGCAAGGGACGGACCACGAGGAGAGCGTACGACATTTTGTGGTACCACGTCCCGGGTGAAGAGGCCGATGAAGAAGCGTGCAGCGAAAACGATGAAGCATCCGCAAGATAGCCACCGCTACCTCGATCCGTACGAGGTTTGGAAGCGCGTGATGCGCGTCGAGATCCCCAAGGCTCCGTGGGAAGAGATCCAGCGCTCGCACTTCACCTACTGGTACATGCCGCTCGCGAAAGATTAGGGCTCACGCGCGAATGGAAGCACCCGTCACCCGCTTCACGACGATCATTTCACTTTTTCGAACGCACTTCACCAGCAAGCATGGTGGGATCCGTAGCTGGATCGCCAACCACTTCAACGACCTCTTCGAGATCTGCGAGCGACGATGGCGACAGCGGTGGTGGCGCAATGCTCACGAGCATCGGATTACAGTCGGGACACGTAACGAGAAGCTCACCGCTCTCAGGTAACGACGTCGCCAACCACCCATGAACCATCTTGAGATGCATCTCGGCATTCGGCTTGAGCTTGGTGATGACGACGCGAAACGTCGTTCGCTTCGAACACTTGTCGCACTCCACGCTGACAGGAAATTCGATGCCCATGGATCATCCCGTGCTCGTCCGGTTAGCTCCCAATACGACGAATAACCCACGGCGCATCGTTAGGGTCGGGCGCTGTTGGAAACCCACGCACCCCGTACGTGCGCATCCACGTCAGCGTGTCGAGAATTTGCGCCCGTGTTCCGATGATGCGCAGACCGACTGTCTTGAGCCAGCCGAAGCCCTTGAGCCACAAACCAAAGTTCTGGTTCTGTTTCATCTTGTCTCCTTCGCGGGTGTCGACCGGATGAGGTCGTCGCGCAGCGGACGACCGATGCGGGGCATCTGCTTTCGCCACTCCTCGCGGACGGAGTAAACGATCGGCACGCCGAGGACCTCATCGCCGAAGACAGCCCTCAAGCGGTTTGCTTCCGCGCGCGTCTCGATCCCGAACGAGACGGCGTTCAGAGCAGGCTGCTGTCGCGACTCCTCCACCGAAATGATTCCCCGGCCCGGCGGCCGCGTGTCGACGTAACTCCCGTCCGGCAGCCGCGCTCCCGCGTAGCTGATCATGAGGGTCTCCGCGATCGCCGGATGATCCGCGACGAACGAGACGAGGTAATCGTACGCGCGGTGAACTTCGTCCGGCACCTCGGGACGCGCTGGCGACGGAGGCAGCATCATGGGCGAAAAATAATCCTGCGATTCGTAGCGCGGGTTGTACCGATCCTCGAAGGGCCTCTGCATCGCGAGGTGAGCGTCTCTGAACGACGGCATCTCCACGAACGGACTCATCGCATTGCCGAACTTCGCGAGATCGGGATCGTAGAAGACGAGCCCAACCCGATGATCTTCCGCAACGCTCATCACGTTCGTGCTCGGCCGCTTTCGCTTCCACCAAGCCACCACCACGGCCGCGCCCAGGGCGCCCATCACGAGGCGAGCTTTCATCAGGAATGCGTCAGTGGTGCTGCGCTGAGCCGCCGCTGCCGCCGCCGCCTGTGCCCACCGAGCAGCTCTGTGAGCCCGATGCGATGCAGAAAGCGAGGAGGCCCGCTGCGAAAGCGATCTTGCCGGTCTCCGCGAACGTCCCTCGCGTGAAACCGGAAAGCGCCGCCCACAAGATCCAACCGAGCACAGCGATCACAAGGGTGAGAATGCCGACGATTGCCATGGACCTAAGCCTACGCCCATCTGCCCTTCGTCGCCAACTGTCCCGGGCTAGGGCACCTTACAGCGGATTTGTCGCTCTCATTGCGCGCTCTTTCGCGTCTGCAAGGTGAAGTGCAATCGCGCCACAGAGGCTCGGGTCCGCGAGGGCGGCGTGCTCGAGCGCCTCGTGCCCATACTCCTCCGCGTCGAGCAAACGCTGGAGTTCGCCTGTCTGTGCCAAAAGCGCGTACGAAGCGAGGGCTCTACCCGCCCACGTGATGGCCGTCTCACGCTGCACCCTCTCGATCGTCTTGCCATGAAGCTCGACCATCGCCTTGTCCGTCGCGGCGGAGAGCTGCGCGCTCAAGATGTCCATCTTCATCCTCGCTTTTCTTCCTCGGCCAACCGCTCCAAGTCCCATGCGATCAAGGCTTCGTTGTCATAGGCGAACGCGAGCGCGCTGAGGACGCGCGCGGGCCCAAGGAGCGGGTAGCGCGCGATGAGCGTCGCGATCGGCACGCCACGCTTGTGAAAGTCCCAAAGACGGCGCACCGGGACGCGCGAGCCCTCGATGAGCGGACTGCCGTCTCGAAGCTCGACGTGCGGATGCACCTTCACCTCGAAGCGCGCATCCTCATGAACAAACATCACAGAATGGGTTCCTTCAAGATCGTCGCGATGGCCTGCTCGTCGAGCCCGTGCACGCCGATGCCCGCGGCCGAAACGGAGACGACGTTCGATCGCTGAACAGAGCGGCCCGCGGGACTCTCGTGAAAGACGTAGACGTAGAAGAGCCAGCACTCCGGATCGGTCTTATTGCGCCGGACTTTCCCGACTTCCGTATCCGGGTCCTCCTGGAACGCGAACTCGCAACGCGCGTGGAGCGCCTTGCAGACGTCATGGAGCGTCGTCACGATCGCCTTTGCCTTTCCCCGCACTCCTCAACCAAGCCATTCCCTATCCTTTACTTGACGTAACCTGCGATGAGAAGACCGCCGCGAATCCCGACGTACTCGCGCTTCGTCTCAGCTCCCCGCGCCTCCTCCGCCGCTTTCCTTCGGGCAGATTCGCGATCCTCTTCGAGGCGCGCGAGACGCGTCTCACACGATCGACACCTCAGCGACAGGCCGTCCTTCGATGAGTCTGACTCGTCGAACATCTCCGGAGGCAGCGGCTCCTTGCACGAGGTGCAAATCTTCTCCTCCTCCACACGAGGGGCAACAACATCGTTCATTTAACGCCCGCCTCTTTCGCCACCGCTCGGAGCTTCGAGATGCCGCCTTCAGCATGAAGCGGGCAGAGCCACGCACACTTGCCGCCGAAATCGACGAGCGAACCGCGCGACCCCGCGTTCACCTCCGTCCACCCGATAATCTTCGCCTCGTCCTCGGAAAGACCCATGGGAAACACCTCGCTCAAGAGAAACTGCTCGCGCCCGCACGTGTCGCACCGGATCGAACGAACAGCTCGAACCATCCTTTCCACTCCGCGCATATCACTCCAGGTCGAGCTTGAGCGCGTGGATGGCCTTCGAGACGAGCTTCCACGGGCCCCACATCATGCGCTGGTGCCCGCGAATGGTGCCCTCTTTCTTCTTGCCTGCGCTGTCGCCGAGCGAGACGACGAAGTAGTCCGAGGTGCCCTCGAGCGGGACATCCTCGAGTTCACTCGCGTGCGAGATCTCGAGCACACGGATCGTTCGCTTCTTCTGCGGGTTCTGAACGGGGACCGACTCGATCGTGATTCGGAGCGCCATGATCCTTCAGGCCGCCTTCTGCATCGTCTTGCGCCCGTAGTTCTTGACCGTGTGCTTCTTCATCTCGGACATCTTGGACCCGAACGTCTGCGTCCCATCCGACCAAGCCTGGTAGCCCGCGGCGTCGCATGAGAGCGGCGTCGAGAGCTGGTGGCAGTAGTCGTACGGACCTTGGGCGCCCGCGTCCCAGTAATCCGTGAGGACGAAATTCGAGATCGCGGTTTTGCCCTGCTTAAAGCTGCCGCCCTGTACCGGATCACAGACCTCGTAGGAGAGCATCACGTTCTTGCCGTCCACGAAGCAGTAGAGGACGCAGAACGGGTCGGCCGCTGTCTCGAAAATCTCGTGCGATGCCGCGATGCTGATCTGGTCGAGCAGCGCTTGCCCCGAGAAGTTGCCGTCGGAACGGATCGTCTCGACGCCGAGGAAAAGCACTGGCCTGCCCTTGTCGTCGACAGAATGGTACGCGAGCGCACCGGGCGCCTCGGGAAGCATGTCCTTCAAGACGAGCACGCGATCCGTGCTCTCTTTCGCCGGCCCGACTTCGACGGTCACCGTGAGCGTGCCGAGGGCTGGCGCGAAGACGAGGTCGTACGCTTCCTGGATGTCGGAAACCATCTGCCCGAGCACCGCGACTGGGGCAAGCTCGGCCGCTTTCGACTGATTCACGAACGCGTAAGTCGTCATGGTTCGTTTCCTCCTTGGATGCATTCGCTCCTCACTTCACACGCGGACTCTTCGCTCTTCGCCTTCTCGGCGGCCTCCTCGAGCTTCTGCCAAGTCTCGTAGGCCATCTCGAGGACGATGCGCCCATCATTCTTGCGCAGCGACACGACGCCGTCGTCGAGCGTGACGTAGTCGACGCCCGCCATCTGTCTCTTGACGAGGATAGAGTTCTGCTTCGAGAGCTTCGCGACGAGCGCGTCGAACGTTTCTGGTCTCGCTGCCACGGATCAAACCCGTCCCTCAGGAAAGATATCACGAACACGTAGCGCAGCTATCACGAACCGTCGCAGTATCGGAAGCGCGGCTTCTTCTCGCCACCCACGTCGACTTCCTCAGTGAAGTTCTCCAGCGTGCGCGTCCATCGAGTGCCGTGCGAGACCGACGTGTAATGGACGAGCGGCGCAAGCGTCGCCTCGTCGATCGAGACGCCTGTCGCTTCGTATAGGGGCCCCTTGTGGTGTTTGTAGAATCCGAGCCGGAAATTCTTCGCCCTGAGCTTCTCCTGAGCCTCGTCCTTGTCGTCCATCTTTCCCTCTCCTTCGTTCTTCGCGACCTTCGCGATCAATCTTCAGACTTTGGTTCAGGCCGCTTCGCCGCCGGCATCACCGCTGTCACGGCCTCGGAACGAAGATCCTTCTTCGTCGGGATCTCTTCCGGCGAGAAATCCTCTGAACTGCGTACGTGTGCCCGGGACGCGAGGGCGCCGATGCCGGCGGCGTCGGCCCGCGCTTTCGGGATCACGTAACCGACCACGATGCCCGCGATCGCGAAGAGCGCGTGGCTCGGGATCGTCCCCTTCGAGACGAGGTACGTCATGCAGACGAGGAGCACCGAGAGGAGGAGCGCCGCTGGCCAAGAGACTCGAGACATCGTCCAAGAATACAACGAGTCCGGGTCATCGACATTTCGCGCACGTCGGATGGTGCGCGAGCACGCCGCCGAACCCATGCGCGAGCTTCCGGAGTTCGACGCGCCGGTGCGGCGGGAACCATCCTTCGGGGCAGTCGCACACGATGTACGACTGCCGCTCGCATTCTTCGCACGACGCGTTCTTCGCCTTTTGCGCGAGGAGCGGCGAGCAGGTGTGAGGCTTCGGGGAAGGCATCGCACCCATCTTACTTCAATCCCTCCGCTCCACAGTCGCACGGAAGGCCGCGCGCACCAGGTTCACCAGCATCATGGAGTGATGCGCAACCCTCCGCATGCTCCACAAGATGATCGGCGACTTCACGCTCCGCCCTATACCGGAGGTTGTTCTCCCGAAGGCGCTCGATCGCGACCCGAACGGCTCGCGGGCCACTACCGCCGAGCGCGTCCGCCGCATCGAGCACGCCAATCACGTCACGCATCGCCTGTTCGTAACCATCGTGGTTCGCGCTCATCCGTCCTTCCTCTCGCTCTCCACGGCCGCGATGAACCCGCGAACGAAGTTCTTCATCGCGGTCTCGTCCTCGCGCGGGAGCTGCCTTTTGCGCTCCGGGTCGGCGCCGACGTCCGTGTGACGGTAGATCGCGAAGAGCCTGTACTGGCCGCGGTCGTTGTTCGCCATGTGGTACTGGACAAAGAGGCCGTAATGGAACTTTTCGTTAAACACGGCAACGAGTCGCCCGAGGTCATCGTTCGTGATCTTCTCGCCATTGTTCCACATGCGGGTACACCCGCTGCCGATCTCGAAGCCGACGAGTTCATGCGGACCGCAGATGGAGAGAAACGTCGTCCTCTCCCGAAGCTCATCGTTCTCTTTCCGGAGCCGCTCAATTTCGACGTTCCCGAGCGCGAAGCGTTCCGCCGGTCCCACCGATTCATTCGACAACCGTGCGCGAAGATCCGCGTTCTCTTTCTTCAACGCCTCGACGCTCTCGTTTGACCGACTATCTCGATCGCGGCTCACGACTTCGCCTCGAGCATGAAAAACTCCCCACACGCGCGGCACTCGGCGAAGTGCACAAGCCTCGCTGCGCGTCCCATGACGGCAGGGATTTCCGACGCGCCTTTCTTGACGCGAAGCTTCTTCCCGCAGTCGGGACAGTCCTTTGCGCCGTCCGGGAGCGGTCGCACGGGCTTGCATTTGTCCGGGTCGAAATTCTTGAGCATCTCGAGCACCGCTTCACGCGCCCCGGCCCGCTCTTCTTCGGGCATCTTCTCGATCGCCCTGTCGAGCCCGACGACCTTGGGAGGTTTCCGATCCTTCTTCATCAGAGCCTTTCCCTCTCAGCGTCCCAGGCGCCGCGGATCGCGACCGCCTGCTCGCGCGCCGCGTCACGCGCCGCGACGAGCGCGAGGAGCACCTTCGCGGGAACAACGACGGTCCGCTCATACATGTCCACGTGATCGTGAGCCCACGCCCTCCACTCCTCGGCGCTCGAGTTCTCGTCCGGCTCTTTCATCCTGACTCCGTCTGAAGCTCCGCGAGCCTCTTCTCCAACCTTGCAACCGCCGCTTTCTTTTTCTTGATCTCGAGGAGCAGCGAGCACACCTCGTCGTGCACGTGCCTCGCGCACCGGTTTCCCCGCAGCACTTTCTCGCCGCAATCGATCATGTCGCCGTTGTCCCAGACGCGCGCTCCGCATCCCATCGTCATCGCTCCTCGCCGCAATCGACGCAGACCCAGTACGCGTGCTCGAGCGCGTCGGGGTTGTCCGTGTTGCACTCGATTTCTCCGACACGATGGGACCCGCATTTCTTGCAAGGCTCTTCCCACGTCTCGACGTCCTTCTCCGCCCAGGTCACGCGCCCTTCTTCCTCTTCGATGAAGAGCGTTTGGGACGGGAAGGCTTACGGAGCAAGCGATCGATCTCGGCCGCGACAAGTGCGCCCGCCTTCTCGAGCATCCGGATCCGCTGCGCATCCGATACGGGCTCCCGGAGCACGTTTCCGTCGTAAGGCCGTTTGTCGTAGCAGTCGTCCCACGGCCACGGGTCGTCGAAAGTCACGCCCGCCGCGAACTCCTTCATTACGTAAATGCGACTGCTGGCCGCCGAGGCTGCGTAACACGCTGCCGCCATCGCGATCTCGGCACCATCGTGCTCGTCATCATGCCACTCGTCGTAGTTCTCTTCCGAGATCTGCCGCGCACGTTCTTTCGCGATGCGCTCGGCACCCATCTGCATGGGGGGTTCGATGTTAGCCACCGAGAATCTCCTTCATCCGGATCTCGCCGATCGCTGTGCGGATCTTGCCGATGTCTGTCTCGAGTTTGCGCTTCTGCGCGTCGTGCTCCGTCGCGCGCCGGAGCCAGTCCGAAGAATGCCCCTCAGCCTCAGCGAGGCGTCGCGAGACATCGGCGAGGGACCTCGAGAGTCCTTCGTGGTTCTTCTTCAGCTCCTGGTGCTGTCGGTCGCTCTCCGCGAGCTTCGCATTCACGGCCACGAGGCGCGCGTTCTCCTCGTGAATCGCGTCGAGGTTCGTCTGGCCCATGAGAACGACGGGACGGTATTCGCTCCGCACAGTGCTCTCCTGGTAGCCACGCGCCCACGTCTGCTCGTGGACGTCGTCGCGAACGTTGTACGCCATCAAGATAATCCAACCGTTCTTGACGTATTCAGCGACTGCCGTCGGATGGACCTCCGGCGTCTTGTCGATCCCGTCCCAGCGCACGCCCTCCGCAATGCTCACGCTCCCGCTCGACTGCATAGGCTCACCCTTCCTTTCGCGTCGCCGTCTCCACCTTCTTCGTCTTTTTTGCCCGCGCCTTCTTCGTCTTCTTCGCCTTGGCCAGCGCATCGTCGAAGCGCGCAAACGGGTTCACCTCGAAACCGTCGCGCACGAAGGCGCCGCCTTCGACTTTGTACTTCCGCTCGCACTGACAAATGTGACTGAAGCGCTCGTCCGCAAGCTCGAGAAAATGAACCGGAAGCGGACTGCCGCACTCACATGTCACCCGGTTCTTCTCGCCCGTCTCTGCCGCTGCATTTTTCATGGAGGTCGCGAGCATACTGCAAACGTACGACCACCACCAAGCTCTTTCAGCCCAGACTCACAGGCTCACGAGGCGCCGCGGAGCTGGAGCAACTCCTTGATCATGTCCTGAAGATCCGTGTACGTCGCCGCGACTCGATCGTGCTCATCCCAAAAGCACGGCGTGTTCGGCGGAATCTTCCGGCCGTCCACCTCGCTCACGCACTTCAAGAGCTGCTTCAAGCGATCATCGCTCAGCTCCCGGCTCATCGGGTCCTCTTCCATGGCCGGCCCAAAATCTCTACGGCAAGCTCGACGTGTTCGTCGCGTAGGCCGACCGAGAAGCTCGTCTTCACGTGACGGTCCTTGTGCGGATCGGTGTCAGAGTCGTCATCCAAGATGACGAACGCGCCCACTTCACGAGCCCCGGCGTTCGACGCAAGCCACCTGTCGATCTCTGCGCCGCGCGCGTGGGAGACGGCAATCGACGCGATCTCTTTCGTGACCACGTCGAGCGGTGCATTCGCGCCGTGCTTATCGAAGACGTTCTCGATCTGCTCGCCGATCAACTCTTTCGGGAGCGGCGTCGTGTCGATCACCTCGCCGACGAAACCCGCAGCGCCAAGGATCTCCCGAAGCTCGACGAGCGGGTGCCCGTAGCGCCACGACGAGGACACCACAGCGACGGCGCCGGTTCGCACGCAGATCGCGTTGAGGCGCGCGACCGCCTCGGGATCGATCCCCGCGACGCCGCCGGATTTCAACGAATCTCGAAGACGCTCCTTCATCATGAAGATGTGCGAGTTCAAGACGCCGTCGAAGTCGAGAAAAATAATCTTCATCGCCCTTTCCCGACTGTATGGGAATTTAGCAACGTAGCGGAATAACAGAGTTGCTCGATCTGCTCGATCTGCTCGAGTGGACCAGGTATGCGCGACAGCGACCGACCAACCCCCTCCAGCGTCTTACACCGGAGCATCGCGCGAAACTTCAGATCCCGAAGGCTCTCGTTTCGCACGACGAGCTTGACGATCAACCCGGGCGTCACGGTGTCCCCGCACGCGATGGGCGAGCCCCGCCCCACCGAGAACACGGATGCTGGGAGCGCACCCACGGAAACGAATTGCGAGCGGGACCCGATGCGGAGGTCCACGATCGAGAAATCGTCGGCGATGTTCGGCGGAACGTAGAGGTGGGAAGGGCGCAGCACGATCGATGCCTGCGTCTGCAGGTGCACTTCCGACATGCACGAGACTTCGGTCGGGCCGAACCCGAGCGTCGCGCCGACGGGCTCGCCGTCGTCCAGAACCTCTTCGATCATCTCGTAGAAACGATCGTCTTTCGAGAGGGACTCCACGGGCTCCCACGCGAGCGGCACGCAGCAGTACCGACAATGGGTTCGGCCGCTCTCTACGGGGGCCGAGCACGAAGGACACTTCAAGACGAAGGGACGAAGAACCTTGGGATCACGGAGCGTCCGGAATCTTGTTGGCGGACCTGTGACATCACCCGCAAGCACGCTCGGTGCAGACGTGCTCCCGACGACCCACTTGGTTCCGTCATAGATGGAAACTTGGTTCGGCTCCATCCACGAGGAGAACGCGCGCCTCGTCATCATGGCTTCTTGGGTTTCATCCCGTAGTCTCGCGACTGCGGTGTCATGAATCGCACAGCGTTTTCGAAACGAGCCAAAAGAATTCCGTCCTGAGAGACCACCCGCGCGCCGATCCCCATGCTGCGCGCATCCTGCATCGCTTCTTCGATGTGCTTACGCCATTCGCCGACGCGGTCTTTGGGGGCCTCCGCGCGGAACGGAGGCCTCACCGCGGGCAAGAAAGTCGGCGCGTGCTTCGTCTTGCGCATCGCGAGATTCAAGTTACCCCACACCCGTGTCGTTGTCGCTCGCGCGAGGATGAGATCTACGAAGCGTCCGGCACCATGGGCTTGAACTCGCCCTTGTCCTTATCGTCCTTCGACTCCGAAGACTTCTCCGCCTTCTCGACCCCAGAGACTGGCGGGTTCGGGTTCGGCCACTGCTTGACGAAACCCGTCGTCACGTGCGAGCCGCGTTCGCCCGTCGGGAACTGGTCGACCATCTCCGCCTTCCACGAACCACCGAAGCCCGAGCCGCGGGGCATCGAGTTCACCGCCGAAGCGATCTCGCGCGCGATCATCTCTTGGCGAAGCGAGATCTCTTCGTGCGTCTCGATCTTGAAGCCGAGGAGGGCCGCGATGCGCGACGTGCAATCGTCGCAGAGCACGAGGCCCATGCGGGCGTCTTCGTCCTCCGGAGGAGAGGCCGCAAACGTCGCCCCCGGCGCGAAGGCCGCCGGCGGCGGCGGCATGGGGAGCCCCATTGCCGCTACGGCCGCTTGCCACGGATCCATCGGAGGCGGCATCGGAGGACCCGCCTGCATCGGAAAGGGCGGGTAGAAAGCGGAGGGCGGCGGCGGAGCCACCGCAAAGCGGTGCCCGCGAAGCACGAGTTCCACGCGACACCGCTCGCGTCTCGGCCACGCGGCTGACTCCTCTTCGGACTTCGCTCCGCAGAAATCACATTGGAAGATCATCGTCTCGCTCATGGTCCTTTTTCTTTCTTGTCGTCGTCGTCACATTTCGGGAGGCACGCCCGGCAACGCGGGCAACGTCCAAACCTCGGGATTCTGGTCCACCAACGTCGGGTTGCCGGACCCATCCGTCAAGACCGCCAGCGGCGGCCTCGAACGCTTCGACGTCCCAATCCAATCGAGAAGCGTGGCGCCGATCCCATACGTCCACATCGAATCGCGCACGCCATCGCCGCCGTCGCCGAACGGATTCTTGAACACGTACCTGTGACGACCGAGCGCGGTCGCCTCATTCCTGAGCCATGGCTCGCGGAACTTGAGGATGAGCATCGCGGCGAGCACTTCTTCTTCGGGAGGTACGACCCAATCGTGAAAGTGCATCACTTGATCGTCATCGAGGTCAAACGCCATCCGGCGATTCTGCTGCGCGATGAGGGAATTCCTATGAGCGATCAAGTAGCGGTGTCCCGTGATTCCGCCGCGCACGACAACGAACCTGTTCTTCGCCCAGGACGCATGCTCTTGCTCGTTCATGAACGCGAGGAGGACCTCCGTCGCCGGTTTGTTCAGCTCGCTCTTGTCGACGAAGCAATCGGGACAGCACGGGGTCGGGCGCTTCACGGTCGCCGCCGCTGCCGCGTCTTCTTTCTTCGCGAGCGCCTTGCTCGCTTCACTCGGCGTCGAGAAGGGCTCTTCCTTTTCTTCTTTCTTCTCTTTCTTCGGTGCGTCGCCGCTCGCGGACGTGCGGTAAGGATCTTTCGATGCGGGCGCGTCCTCGTCGAGCTTCGCACGCGAGGGCGCCGACGTCTCGCAAACCTCGATACGGCCGTCCTTCGAGCGCACCGCGGTTAGCACGTTCGGGCCGGGCTTCACGATCGACGCGACGATCGGTCCGACCTCCGCGAGCGGCGCAGAGACGAGGACGCGCCGCTCGAGAAAACGCGACGGGTTCTGCATGCCGCCCGCACCCTCGGTCGAGACCCAACCTTTCTCGATGAACGCCGCGCGAAGCTTCTTCAGCACGCGCTTCTCATCGGAAGTCGGTCGCTTAATCACGAGTCTCGTGAGCTTCTCGGGCGACTTCGGGTGCGGCTCGAGACGCCAGTCGCCGTTCCACGCCGGGATGTACCAAGCATCCATCACGACGGCACCGCGAGTCCCAGCTCCTCGGCCACATCGGGCGAGAGGTTACTCGCGTCCAAGACGACGCCGTTCGCGGCGCCGTTCACACCGTTCACGCCGTTCGCGCCGTGCTCGTGATGCTCGTGTGCTTCGAGCTGCGGCGCCGCTCCGTTCTCCTCACCATCGTCCCCGAGAAGCTTCTTGCGAAGCGCGCGAACGATGTCTTCCTGCCCTTCCTTCTTCGCGATGGCGATCGCTTTCATGAGCTTGTCGGGCGAGTTCGATTTCGCTGCGAGGATCTCGGGCACGAGGCTCACGAGCTGGCGGATCGCCTGCGCGCCGAACTGCTCCGGATTGGCATATCCCCCAACCTGCTGCAGGCTGGAGCCCATGTACACGCCCGTGCTGCTCGCCATCGTGGCAAGCGGTTGCGGACCCGAAGCACCGAGCCCGCGCGTGTACTTCGCCCCCGGCCCGCGGATCGTCATGAAGAGTTCGCGGGCGCGCATCGTCACGGCGCCGATCTGCTCGAGGTTGTCTTCGAGGTCGCCGTCGAGGAGCGCGCGAAGCTCCGCGCGCACCGCGCGGATGAGCGCCTTCGGGACCTCGCGTGGACCAAGCGCGCTCGCCTCTGCCGATGCTCTCGCTCTGTCCTGATCCAAAGCCGCGATCTGCGCGATCTGCGTCGCGAGCGGCACGCCACTGACAACAGCCGTCATCGTCCTCACCTCCGCGCCGCTTCACCTAATCGGCGACGCCGCAATCACGTTCGCAGACGCTCGCGCGAGGTGCAAGTATAAATGCAGTACGCGCGACACGCGAACACGCGAACGACATCACGACAACGATCGCGCGAGACTGTTCGCGCTGGATCGCAGGCCATGCCTCGACGAACGTCACCAAATCCCCGAAGTCGCCGCTCTTACCGCGCACGTCACACCAGAAAGCGAACGCCTCCTTGAAGTCGTCGTTCACACACCTGGACGACGTCCTGTAAACGCTCATGTCCCTCGCGAGCTACGAAGAGCGATCGCGCGCTTCGATCCACTCGGGCGGCGGCGCACCCTTCCACCATCGCGGCGGCTTGCCCTCGAGCTTGTCCTCCGCCGCCTCGACCATCCACCGCGTCGTCGTCATCCCGAGGTGCTTGGCGTCCTCCTCGATGCCCTTCTTCAGGTTCACCGGGATGCGGAACGTCACGGTCATCACGTTGCCGTGGCGCGCCCTCGTCCTCTTCTCATGAGACGCATCGACGCCCAATCCGTTTCCGTTTCCGTTTCCGTTTCCACTTCCGTTTCCGTTGACTTTGCTCGCGCGGGCACCGCTGGCCCTCGATCGGATCTTCGACCTCGATCTCACGCTCTTGCGCTTCTTCGCCTTCGCCATCGTTCCGAGCCTCGTAGGCGATGGCGCGTCACACCCTGCGACACGTTCTCGCTCTCCCGCTCTTCTACCACGCTACGCAGCGATGCTGCAAATGGCGATCACCTATGGCTTTTGTCTCGTCACCACCGGAGCCGGCGCCGTCCTCGCCCGGAAAGCTTCGAGACGTCTCTTCTCCGAGGCCAGGAAGGCCATCGTCTGGCGATCGCATGCCTCCGCAACAGCCGTCCAGATCGCTTGGACGCCCGCCCCGAGCTTCTCCCACGCCACCGCCACGTCGGCGTGACCGACCTTCCTTACCCACGTCTCGTAAGCGAGCTTGCCATCCGGACGCCCCTCCACCGGCAAAACGATGACCGGTTTGGGAGTCGCCGCGGGCGCTGCTGCTGCAGGATTTTTTGTTCCATCGCTCTTGGACATACCCGCCTCCTATGCCGCCGCGAACGTCGGGTAGCCACCCTTGTAGTCGCGCTGGACGACGTCAATATCGACGTCCTCGCCCTCGACCGTAACGTCATTCGGAGTGAGCTGGATGAGACAATAGCCTCGGGCGCGGACGTTCGAGACATCCGAACATGAATGCCAGTACCGCGAGATGTACGGAAGCGCGAAGAGCTGCGCGTCGCTGAGCGGGCATCCCGCGCCGACGTAAAGCCCAGCTTGGTAGCCCGCGCCGACGACGGCCTTCGACCAAGCATTAATCTGCGTCGTAATGCTCGCAGCATCGAGATTCGATCCCTCGATATCGAGCCACACCGTCACGCCCTTCGGGATGCCGAGCGCAGCGAGCCTCGAGAGCGTGTGCGACGGATCCACTTCGAGCGCGTACGTGACCGGCGCGAACGCGATCCCAGCAGCGAGCTGCGCCGCAAGTTCGTCCGGCGTGACGTGGTCAATGTATCCCGCGCGCCACGAGATGCCGCGCGCCGCGAGCTTGGCAAAGTCCGGCGCGGCGAGCGTCGCGAGCGTGTCGCAGCCGAAGGTCAGGGTGACCGCGGACGCGGCGGCGAGGACCGCCCTCATCGGACGCTCCGGATTTTGTTCGTCATCATGTAGGGCTCCTCTTGCTCTTCAGAAAATTCGTGGATGAAAAAAGCGATGCGGTTGCATGGGCACACAATCGCCATGTTCGGTCGAAGCTCGCCCAAGATCACGCGCATCACGATCCCCTTGAAAGCGTCCTTGCAGTGCGGGCACCTCGACGTAATCTCGATCACGATTCCTCCGGCCGCGCGTACCAGGTCTGCTGCACGCGCCAACGCGTGCGCGAACCATCTGCATCCACGACCACGCAACCGCGGGCGCCCGTGAGCTTCAAGCGCGCAGCGGCCAGGATCGCCGCGCCGCTCGGGAACGAGGCTTCCTCGTCCACGACCTCTTTCCCATCATCGAACGTCACCCGGAATTTCATCATCGCCTCACCGCCTCACCGCCTCACCGCCATGGTTGTTGGTGCATGAACGATAAGCCAGACGATCAAGACGGCCAAGAAAACGGCCAAGACGATCGGTACTCCCTCCGTGCGAAGCCTCCCCCACGCCAGCTCCGCATCGCGCCGCTCGCAGTGACCACGACGAATCGAAGGGCTCACGCTCTTCGGCGTCACGTGCGCTTCCTCAGCTCTTCGCGAAGCTCCGTGCACCGCGCTTGTGTCTCGGTCAGGGCTTCGAGGTACGCGGCCCGCTCGCGCTCGCTCCGCGCGAGTGCGCTTCGGAGCGCCTCGTTCTCCTTCGTCAAGATCTCGAGCTGCACCGTCAGACCCTCGCGACTCGGTTGTCCCGAGACGCGACACCAGTGCTTGTCGCCCTGGCCGTCGCATTCTCGGGTCCCATGACAACAGACCGCGGGCGTCACAGGTTCTTCTCTCCCCACCACGTCTTCACGATCCAGGCGCCCTCGTCGCCCTTCTTGCGGACCTTGCTCTTCTTGTGAAGCACGCTCTTCGGGCACCACATCGAACCCTGCGCGCCGTCGCGGAATTTCCCCTCGACCCGGATCGCCATCTTCGTCTCGCCGACGCACTTGCACTTGCCGACGTTGAACGGCTCCTCGCCGCGTTCCCATTCCTCAGTCTCCATGACGCGTCCTCCTCTCGAAGGTGAGGAACTCGACGCCCTCTACTTCCGAAAGCGTCTCGCTCCCGTCCTCGCCCCTCACGGACTCCGCCGCGGGCTCCGCACGGACGCATCGCCAGTCCCACGGATCCGGGCGAATGATCGGGAAGCGCGTCACCTTCTCCATCCCAATCCGTCGGTCGCGCTTGCCGCGCTCCTCGGCCCGCGCGATGTACGTGATCTCCAGCGTGGTCGCGAGCGGCAGCGCGAGCTTGTAGATCTCGCCGCCGCCAATGACGAACGGTGACGGGTCATGCGCGTACGCGCGCTCGAGGGCGCGATCGAACGTCGTCCACCACGACAGCGACGAGGCGGCCGAGGCATCGACCGCCTTCGGCTCGATGAGACCCGCGAGCGACGCCACGTGCGGGGATCGCGACACGACGAGGCTGTGGCGATTCGGCAAAACCTTGCCGATCGACTCGTACGTCTTTCGTCCCATGATGATCGCGTGGCCCGTCGTGAGGCGCTTGAACCGAAGCATGTCCGAGCGGACGTGCCACGGGATCTTGCCGTCCTCGGCGATGACGCCGTCCGGAGTCATCGCGGCGATGAGCGTAAGGCTCTTCATCGGACCGCCCTTCCGTTCTTCGCTTTCTTCTTTCTAGCCTCGGCCCTGAGTCTTTTCTGCTCATCCTTCAAGGCGAACTCGAGATTCGAGATCAACGTCGCAGCGAGCGGCCCAAGCTCGCCGCGACGGCCGCGCGTGAGTCGTTTGAAGTCACGCACCAAGGACCACGCGTCCTCTTTGCGGTGGCGCGCGAGCCAGAGCACCTCGTCCGCCACCGTCTTGACCTCGTTCGTCACCATCTTGAAAGACATCTTCCGCGAACGAGTCATCCGCCAAACCCTGGGTCGATCTCGTCATACGAGGCCAAGCCTCCGACGTCATTGGCATCCTCATGAGAATCGCTCTCGGGATACCCCTCACCACCCATGCCGTCCGATGAAACGAGCACCTTCTCGGTCGTTTGTTTCACCGCCGACGTTTTCGACGATTTCGACGATTTCTTTGTCATCTTCTTCGCCGACTTCTTCACCGACTTCTTCAACGCCTTCTTCGGTGCAGCCTTCGACTTGACTTTCTGAGCCTTCTTCGCAGCCTTCTTCTTTGCCTTCGTCATGACTCACCTCACCTCGGTTTGCGTTTCGCGGGCGGCTCGACGCCCTCCTTGAAGGTCACGTTCGGGAGAAGCTCCCATCCATCGCGTGAACCCTCGAACTCGGGGTTACCGGGAATCCACTCCCAGACGCGGCCCACGCCGTCGAGACCGTAGAGCGCCTCGGAAGGGAACCCCTCGTCGCCCATCGTCATCGCCGTCACGATCTGCGTGAACGGCGGCACGATCTCCTCGGGCGAGAGCGGCCCCTCGTCCTTCGTTTCGCTTTTCTTCATCTCCACCACGTTGTCCGTCGTCATGAGACCTCCGAATCAGGGACCTTGCCAGCCATCTTTATTCTGCCCTTGTGGGACGCAACCTCCGCGCGCACATTCGATCCCTCGGAGAGATCGAGCGCCTCGAGCAACCTCTCCTTCTTCTCGAGCACGGCGCGCACCCGCCTGTCGACGGGGTGATCCGTCACGAGGATCGTGATGAGCACGGCGCGCTTCTGTCCGATCCGCATCTCGCGGTCCTCCGCCTGGAGGTTGTTCGCCGGGACGAAGTCGCGGTCGAGGAATAGCATGTTCGAGGACCGCGTGAGCGTGACCCCGACACCCATCGCGCCGATGGTCCCGGCGAGGCCCTTGAGTTTTCCCGCCTGAAAAGCCGCGACGTGCGCCGTCCGGTCGCGATCGTTCGTCTCGCCCGTGATCCACGCCCAACCCTTGCGCGCGCCGAGCTGCTTGATCGGATCCTTGTGGTAACTAAACACCACGACGGGCTCGCCCGTCGCCTCGTACTCCTCGACGAGCTGCTCGAGCGAGTCGAGCTTCCGCGAGGCAAGCTCGCGGCGCACCGTGGACAGGGATCCCTCGGGTGCGCAGGCCCCGAGCACCTCATCGTCGCTCAGTCTGCCGAGCGCGGAGTTCTCCGGCTCGCCCCAGTGCGGCATGCCGCGCACGTCGACCGCGATCTCGAGGAAACGTCGCGTCTTCTCTGGCAGCTCTGGGAGCACCTCCTGCCTCGTGCGCCGGAGCGCGAGCGTCGCGAAGCGTGCTCGGGCTTCGGGCTCGACCTCGTCGTCCACGGCCCAGTCGTAGCCGCCCCAGAACTTCCTCTTGCCGTGGAACATCTCGACGAACTTCGGGAAGGACCCGAACGCGTCGCTCGCGCCCGAGCTGCCTTTTCCTTGACCAGGGAAGGATTGGCAGAGCGTCCAAAGCTCCATCGGCTCGTTGAGGAGCGGCGTTCCCGTGAGCATCCAGGTCGTCCAGCACTGCGCCGCGACCGTCCGCACGCCGATCGTGCGCTTCGCATTTCGGTTCTTGCACCAGTGGGCCTCGTCGACGATGAGCTGCACGGCGTGCTTCGGCCGCGGCCCGATCCAGATGTGCTCGACCTCGGCCTCGTCGTCGCGCGCCGTGAAACCTTGGCCGCAGAGTCCCCCATGATCCTTGTCACATCGGTACGACCACCTCTGGATCTTCTTCTCGATCCCGCGGCGGTCTTCCTCGACGAACTCCTCGACGAGCACGCTCGCCTCGTCCACATAGGATGCCGAGAGGCGGCCGCACGTAGGGCACCTGAGTCTCGACTCGATGCTCTCATAGGGGAGCTTCGAATAGGCGATGATGCAGATCTCGCCCGGCTCCGCCCAGATCCCGTAGGGGGGCTGCCAGATCCGCGCCGTGAGATCGGGTCGCCAGCGCCTCGCCTCCTCGAACCAAGATCCGAGCACGACGGGAGGCACGACGATGAGCGCGGCCTTCGAGGCGTCGAGCGCCGAAAGCGACTGCGCCGTCTTGCCGGTGCCCATGTCGTCGGCAAGGATGGCCCGGCGCCGCGATCGGAGGAACTCCGCGCCCTGCTTCTGGTAAGCGTAAAGCTTCGGCGCGTTACACTTCCACGCCGCGGAGCGGACCGCCGCTTGGACTTCCTTCGGGGCAAAGATCTCGACCCTCGCCTTCGAGAGCGCCGCGCATGCGAGCATCGCGGCGTGCACGGGCACGAGGAAATCGCGCTGCGACAGGACCTTCACGTCCGGCGCTTTCGAAGACGGCACGCTCGCCTGCCACCCGTACGGTGAGAGCAGGCATCGGAAGTCCCCCTCGCTGCCCTTCTTGAGCGAGAACTTCACTGCGCCCGCCGCGCCGGGCGCGCCGTACCTCTCAAGCTGCACCTGCATCTACAGGACCTTGTTGCCGTGCTTGAACGATCGCGTTTTGTTGTAGGCCATCTTCTCGAGCACGAACTTCTCGATGTCGATCCGGTGCTCGCCCGCGAAGTCGAATGCGCGGATCAAGAGGTCCGCGATCTCCGACGGGACTCCGCAGAGCTTGTACGGGCGCTCGGGGTCGTCGTTCTGGCGCTCGTGCACCACCACGACCGAGACGTGCTTGCCGCGTGAGAGGATGGGCGCACCGCTCTCGTGGTACGCGGGCACTTTCTCCTCGTACCAGATCTCGGCCACGCCGCCGCCTTCGCGGTACGCTTCGAACGCTTCCGAGATCTCGGTGTGGAGCAAAGCGATCCCGTCGCCCATCGTGCGCGGTTGGTCGTGAAAGCCGTGCGCCTTAGCGTTGTCGTACGCCGCATCGCGCAGGGTGTTGAGGCTCTTCGGATCCGCCTTGGGAGGGTCTGCGTCGTGGAAAGTCGTTCCAGGAATCCTCGCCATGGTCATTTCCCTTTCTGCAGCTCTTCACGCACGAGCGTGACGGTGCGCGACGAATGGAGCACGACGTCCGCGGGGCACCCCTTCGCGATGTTCTCCTTTGCCATCTCGATCTCGCGAGCGAGGTAACGCTGGTATTCCTCCGGCGTCGGGTTCCACCCCGTCTTCTCTTTCCACTCGCTCGCGAGCGCGGCGGACGACTCCGTCGCCTTGGGGAACGCGGTCGCCGCGCTCATGTCGAAGCTCCGAGCATCCCGCGGATGAAGACGAAAGCGTCGTCGTGATCCGTGAAGCGATCGTCGGCGAGGTCGGCGAAGATGCAGCGCGTGGAAGCGCCGGAGACCACGATCCTCGGACGCTTCGCGGCGTGCTTCGAGTTTTCGGCCTCCTTCAGCGCCAAGGCGTAACCGAGTTCGACCCACGCCCCGGTGCTCGCGTTTTCGGGCTGAATGAGCCACACGACGTCGGCCGTCTCTACCCCACGAAGATCGGCCTTCGCGGCAGACGTCCGAATCCTCGGGTCATCCGGCGAAGCATTCCCCGCGCTCCGAACGTCCTTGGTCCAGTCGTGCGTGATCTCGAACCCTGCGGCCCTCGCGTCAGCGATCCTGCGCTCTGCTTCCTCGAGCGGGTTCGAGGCGGTGGCGATGTAAAGTCGAAGCTTGTTCATTCTCTCCTCCTTCATAGAAAAAAGCGGGCGCCCGAAGTCTCCTTCCAGCGCCCGCTTCCTTCATCGTTCCTCGATCTGACTTCTCAGGAAGCCGTCTCGACCTGGAACTTCTCCTCGGGGGCCATGCCGCCGCCCGCCGCGTCGCTCGTGTCCTCTTCCTCGTGGACCTCGACGTGGCGAACCGCGCCGTTCGACATCTGGATCTTGAGTTCCAGCATCGAGCGGCCCTTGCCGATCGGGCGGCGCGCACCCGGGTGGGTGATGTACGCCTTGAAGCCCGCCTTGTTCGGCCACATGCCTTCGAGCTGCTTCCACTCGGGGACACCGATGGTCGTGCCCTTGGGCGCCTTGACGATGTCGCCCTTCGCGCCCTTGAGCTTCTCCGAGCCGCCGTTCTTGACGAACTCGCAGTCCTCGAGCAGCTCGAAGACGAGCGAGTTCGACTGGAGCTTGTCGCTCCGGTCCTTGTTGATGAAGTTCACGAGGATGCCCTTCATCACGTACGTGCCGGCTTCCTCGGGCGGGCTCCACCATCCGTCGACGCTGCCGCCGAACTTGCCCGTCCACTCGCTCATTCCTTCTTCCGCGGCCGGCGCCTGCGCCGGTGCGTTCTTCACGTTGTCTTTGGCCATAGCAATTGCTCCTGTTGTTTTTTCCACGAACCACGAACCACGAACCACGAACCCACCCCGGCACAAAAGTGCCAAGGCAGAACTTTAGGAATCTAAAAAATCCGGGAAGCGGAAGGCTTCCGATCAAACGAGCGCGAGAGCTTTGTTCACCGCTCTACGCTTCACCCTTGAATCCTCGAAGCTCATCGCTGCCACTGTCTGAGCGCTGACCGCGGGTGTCCGTACCGAATAGGCGAGGGAAGGCTTGCGCCGTCCTGAATTGATGCTCCTATCGCCCGTCCTCTCTTCCACCTTCCGCCCCCGGAACTTGCCACCGCCTCCCTCACACGGGCGTGCGGTGATTCATCGTCTCCACGAGGTCGTTCAGCTCGGCGAACTTCGCCTGGAGCGCCGCGACCCTCTCGGCCCTCTTCGCCTCGGGCAAGTGGCACGTGTACTCCACCTCCACGCTCACGTTGTCCGCGAGCTTCGAGTTCCACACGCTCTCCTCCTCGACCGTCTTGTCCTGCGCGCGGACGGGCAGGGCCTCGTGCCACGCGATGGCGCCCTTCAGCTCCGCGAGCCTCTTCGTGCACCAGGTGAGCGGCCTCGACTTGCCCTCAAAGTCGACGGTCGCCTTCGTGTTCGCGACGGCCACGCGCGTCTGGAGATCGATCATCTCCGAGACGAACTGCTGCGAAAGCTCCAGCTCCGTGGAGAAGACGTACGCGGGCACGCTCTTCGTCTTGTGCGTCACGCTCGACTGGGCGTTCTGCGCGTGCTTCGCGATCTTGCCCTTGATGTCTTTGATGCGCCGAAGCGCCTGCGCGATCGTCAGTTCTCTGATCTCACCCATCGGGCACACCTTTCCCCGTGAGCCGCCCCGCCGGCACCCCGGCGTTCGGACGGACATCTTCCTTCGGAGGACAGTCTCACGAGGGAACGCTCGTTCGACCTTCTCCTTCAGGTTGCCGGCTTCCAGGCACCTAGCCCTGGCGTCAGCTCGTCGAGTCGCCTCGACTCGGGATGCAATAGTGGGCTGCGACCGGGACGGTCAACCGAAAAAATCGAGCGGCATGACGCGGCAATGATGCATGAGCGCGATCAGAAATGTACTTGCCGAAAGTTGCGCTCGGAAAGTTGATGTGACACTTCGACGTACGATTTTTCTCCGTCGCAGTCCGGTCGCGACCCGGATCAGCGCACGTTCGAAATCAGAACCTCGCCGACCTTCACACGCGACGCTTTTTTCGCGGCGATCGCGTGCGTCACCGAGACGCTCTCGATCCCGAACTCTTTGTAGAGTGCACGGATCGTTTCGCTGTCGCCCTGGCTCGCGATGAACTTCGCGCCGCGACGGTCTGCCGTCACGAGCGCCGCTGCGAGCCGCTCGTGCTCTTTCAGCGCGAAGCGATCCGCCGTGTACGAGGTGAAGTCGGCGGTCTTCGAGCGCGGCAGGTACGGCGGGTCCACGTAGATGAAGTCGCCCCTCTTCGCGGCGAGGATGCGCGGCTCGAAGTCCTCGGAGCGGAGCGTCACGCCCGCGAGTGCCGCGTGCCATGCGGCGACGACGTCGGGCTCCACGATGACCGGGTTCTTGTAGTCTCCGATGGGGACGTTGAAGTGCCCGGCGCGATTCACGCGATAGAGGCCGTTAAAACAGGTTTTATTGAGGTAACAAAAACGCACAGCGCGCGCGAGCGGCTCCGTTTCTTCCTTGGCCCTCACCTTGTAGTACGTCTCCTTCGAGTGCTTGATCTCGAGGAGCTTCTTCACGAAGTCCGTGGCCCCGTCCTGCACCACCGCGTACGCGTTCATCAGCTCCGCGTTCACGTCGTTCAGGACTGCATAGCCCACCTGGTGCGCACGCGAGAGCTTGCCGGCCGCATGGAGCGCCATGAACACGGCGCCGCCGCCAACGAAAGGCTCGTGATACGAGCCCTCGAACACGGGAACGCGCGCGAGGATGGTCGGCACGAGCTTCGTCTTACCGCCGGCCCATTTAAGAAAAGGCTTCATTCCTGCTCCACGGCTCGCGCTGTCCCGTCGTCTACCATCTTCCGGAGCCCGCGCTCGAACTCCGAGCGGACGCGCTCCGCGACGCTCGAGAAGCTCGCATCCACCCGCCCGCACGCGAAAGCTGCGATGGAGATCCACTCGCCGGCGAGCCAGAACACGATGGCCTGCCTCTCGCGCTCGTCCGGATCGCGGCCTACCCTCGCCTTGAAATCGTCGAAGAGAGAACGCAGCTCGCTTTTGAAAGCGTGGCTGGGATCCGACTGCCTCGCCTTCATGAGCATGTCAATCTCCGAAAGCGCACCCGAATCCGCGTTCATCTGCGCGCTCACTTCTTCGACCCATCCTTGCCGCCTTCTTTGCCGCCTTCCTCGTCGCCCTTCTCCTCGCCGGGCGGCAAGAGGAGCTTGAGCAAACGATCGTTGTGCGACGTGAGCACCGGCGAGAGATTTTCGACCCACGTCTTCAACTTCTTGTTCTTCATCTTCTTCGGGTCGACGAGCGCGCGCTTCTCGATGAGCTTTCGGCCCGAGCGCTCGTGCTGCTTGGCGGCGCGCGTGAGCGTCGTGTTCGCGAAGTCGTCGTCGCTGAACGTCGCGCGCACGCCGAGGCCGGCGATGTTGTCGAGCCCGCGCTTGTAGTCGCGCTCGAGCACGAGACGGATCTGCGAGGCGCGCTTGCGCATGTCGATCACGATCTTCGAGTCGGCGCTCGGCATCCGCGCGATGCCGAGAATCTTCTTCGTCATCATCGGCCAAGGGATCGGCGCGCCGGGCTTGCGCTCCGCCGCGTAGTTGAGGAGCGACGCCCCGCGACTCGCGAGCCCCGTGTCGTCGGGACTCGGCTCCCACTCTTCGAGGATGCTCATGAGGTCGTGTTTGTCGTGCTTGGAAGCCATGCGTGTCACTCCTTCTCTCCGTTACCGTTACCGTTCCCATTTCCGTTCCTGCTACCGAGGCTGTCGTTGTAGGCGACGATGGCCTCATAGGCGTCGTTGATGGCCTGGAACGCTTCGACCCCGCTGTCGTCGCCGATCACGTCCGGATGAATCTTCCTCAGCGCCGCGCGCTGGTTCTTCCGTGCACGGGCCTGGTCCGCGGGCCTGCCCCACACCGGCCTCGGGATCCCGAGTAAGTCGCACGCGTTCCTCAGACCGCTCTTGTCGGGCGGCTGGTTCGAGAAACGGTTCGAGAACGTCGTGAGGAGCAGCTCGACCTCGCGCATCGCCTCCATGGCCCACGCCGCAGCGCGCTCGTCGTTCTTCGGCAAACGCGAGGCGATCCAAGCAGCGATGGCCTCACGCACGATCGTCTTGTGGCGTCCAGACGGGGTCTTCTTGGCCGACTCCTCGCCGCTCGCGATGCGCTTCGAGCGCCCGAAGGTCGACGAGGCCCGGTACACCTTGCCAGCCGCCGTTGTCCGGATGTGGCCCTCGCTGTCGTACCGGATGAGCCGTTCACGGATGACGTCGTCCTGGGTCACGCCTTCGCCTTTGCCGTTCTTCTCACGCCAGACGCGCGCGCACTCGGCGAAAAGCGTGACGGCCGTCACGAGCGGCATCCCATCCTCGACACGCGCCCAGAAGATGTCCGCAGCATCGCCTGCTGCGAGGAGCCGGCAGCGATGCCGCACGTTGTTCACCATCACGTCCGGATGACGCATGTGGATGAAAGCCCCGATACCCGCCTTTCCGCACGCCTTACGCTCCTCCGGCTTCGCCGCGTCGTACTCCTTGCGCTCGGCGAGCGCGAGCTTCTTCATCGGCGTCATCATGACTCTTCTTCCTCCGCACCCTTGTCACCGTCGCTGTCGCCGTCGTCCACATCGAAAGCCGTGTTCTTGATGATGCCCGCGCCGAGCGAGGACACGCGCCCCTTGATCGCCTTCGAGGCAGTCTCCAAGGTGTCGATCGCGCCCTCGGCCCTCCTGCGAATCTCCTCCGGCGACGCACCCGCCGCCGCGCTGCGCTGCACGCTGACCTCTACCATCGCACTGCAAACGGCGCGCGTCGCACGCAGAATGTCCTGCACGCCCTCGGTCACGCGCACGAAGGTCTCGTTCGTCGCCGAGCCCTGCTTCTTGTACTCCTCGAGCCTCGAGATGAAGCCCTTATCGAACTCGTCGATCGACTCGAGCAGCGCCTCCACGTCTTCGCGCACGCTCGAGAAGTCCTCCCTCACGCCGGAGAAGTCCTCCCTCAAGCCAGCCAGATCCTCCTTGAAGCCGCTCAAGTCCGGCGTCTTCGCGACAGCCGTGGCCACACGTTTGTCGAGCGCACCGAGACGCTTGTCGAAGGTCTCGGCAGCCGCCTCGAGAAGATCCTCTTGGTCGCCCCTCAGGTCGTCCGCGAGCTGCTGAATGCGTCCCGAGATGAAGACTTCGAGTTCCTCATGCGATTTTCCGCGCTTCGCGAGTACCGCAACTTCGGATCCGATCCCGCCGACCGACGCCAAGAGCTTCTCGCCCCACGCCTGCCGGCGCTGCTCCTCCTCGTCGAGCTTCGAATGCACGGAACGAATGGATTCGAGAAAATTGGCGCCGACGTGAAGGAGCTTCGTCTTCTCCGAAACGATCGCTTGCACGATTTCTGCCGAGACGCGCCCGAGATCTTCACGCGTCACGCTCGGCACGCTCGTCACGCTCGACCGGCTCGAAGCCTCGATCCTTTGTGCGACCTCGAGCACGAAATCCGACTGCGCCTTGACCTCGGCCTTGAGGGAAGTGATCTCGGTCTTCAAGTCACCGAATTGCGTGCTCACCTTCTCGAGCACACCGATCATGAGATCCCAACGTCGCTCGCGTTCGACCTCGATGCCCGTGCTCCTATCCTTCTCCCTGTCCTCGGAGGCAGGCCCTTGCTCTTCCTGTCCTCCCACAGAAGTTTCGTCTTCAGCGTCCTCCTCTTCCGCGTCCTCCTCTTCCGCGTCCTGCTCTTCCGCGTCCTCCTCCTTCGGAGGAGGCGCCCGGAGAGCTTCGGGCCGAAACCAATCCGAGGGATAGCTCTCGGAAGCCGTGTTCCGCTTCGCCTTCACGTAGAACGACGCGAGGACTGGATCGCTCGCGATTCGCTCGAGCGCTTCGCGACCCGCAGGCAGGAGCGTGTAGTTCCGATGCTTGCCGACCCCGCGCCCCAGGATTCTGCACGAGAGATAGGCCGCCTTCCACCAGGCCCACGCGAGCTGCGCACGCCAGATGTACTCCGTTGATCCCGAGAGCGCCCTCGGCACGTCGGACGGGAAGACCTCCATCGAGCCGAAACCGGACTCGCCTCGCGAGACCTTGTCGAGCACGTGCCGCGCGGCGCGTTGCACGGTCGAGAGGCGTTCGGTTTCAACGGAAGGACGAAGCACGGAACTGCCCCTCAGGAGAAGCTCGGAACCTTGAGGAGGCGATCGATCGCAGTGATCGCTTCCGTCGCCTGACGGACCTGGTCGGCCGCCGCCTGCCGCGCTGCGCGAAGCTCCGCGTACATCGCGTCGCTCATCTTCTCGGGCTTGGGAAGCACGATCAGCATCGCATCGCTCACCTGCGCAGTCGCCGCCGATGCAACCGACGCAGCCGACGCGGCACCGTTCATCGGGCGCCCGAAGCTCGTCAAATCGAGCTGTCCAGGCCCTGCGGCAGTCGGCACGCTCGCACCCCTTTTGGCGCTGAGCTTGCTGCGCGCTTCGTACCCCGCACGGGCACGATCCGCGACCGTGTAGAGGGCACCGCGCGAACGACTCGCCGGAACAGGCTGAAACGTGTCGTAGTCGACGCGAACGAGGACGCCGCGCTTGTTGCAGAGATCGTAGAGCGCCGCGGAGAGCTGGCTCGTGAGCGCGTCGCCCGTGAGCTTGGAGTCCGCTTCGAGGTGCCGGGCAAGCTCGCCGTAGGGCATGGGCTTGTCCATCAGCCGGCGGAAGATCATGTCGGGGAGCGATCCCTCGCGCGGCAGGTACCCGGGACGCTCGGCTGAGAACGTCGCGGCGACGGCGCCCGGCGTCTTCAAGCCCGGCGCCACGGTCACGGCGACCTTTGCAGCCGCCTTCGCTCCACCCTTCTTCGCCCGCTTCGCCGCGACCGCGACCGGCTTCGCGACGGTCTTCGCCTTTTTCGCAACGGCCTTCGCCTTTTTCGCAACGGTCTTCGTGTTCTTCGAGCCGTGCACCTTCACCTTCTTGCTGCCCATCGACTTATCACTTTCGCTTGCGGTCGCCCCCGGAACAGGACCCGTCGCGCACCTATGGCGCGGGTCCTTCCTCGATCCGGGAAACGAGCCTCTCACACGCAGACTCTCACACGCAGAGGATGACTTAGCAGATCAAGTCATCATTCGTCAAACAAATTGGGAACCACTCAATGGGTATTCGTCTGACGACCTCTTCTGTCAAGAGTGCCGCTCGCAGAATCGATCTCAACCGCCCTCACGCACGCGGCGCGCGGCGCTCGGCTTCACCACGAGCCGGCATATCGGCGCCCCCGCCCCGGTCTGCACGTGCGCCCTCGGCCGCGGGAGCATCCCCTTGCCGTCCGGGCCAGGAAGCATGACGTAACTCCACGACACGCGGTCCGATTCCCTCGGGCATGCCATCCCGAAGACCTTGAGCGCGTGCGCGACTTCTCCCCGCGTCGCGTTGTCGGGAAGGAGCACGATGCCGCAATAAAACCAACTCTCGCGTCGCGCGTCGAACTCCTCGACGTGGAACAGGTACAGCTTCCGGTTAGGACGCCACGTCATGTCCGCTGTCCCGAAGGATACCCCACGCTCACCGGCGCCTCCTTCTCTTTCCCGGCGCTTTCGCAGGCTCGCTGCCCGCGAACCCGCTCGCCCCATCCCAGCTCGTCCTCGAAAGCCAACCGACGAGGGCGAGGCCGAGTGACGACGATGTCTCGGGGCTGTCCATCTCGAGCGCGATGATCTGGTGGCCCTCTTCCTTCGAGATCGAGACCGACACGCTAGCGTCGCCTTCGACCTCGAGAATCAGGTATCGGGCGTTCGCCCTGGGCGAGAGGGTAACCTTGCTCACGCGCGTTTCACCCGCTGTCACGCTCTTCCTTGTTCAACTGCCTCACGGCCTCGCGGGCTTCGGATCGCTTGCTCCATGACGCGACGAGCTGAGTCTTTCCTTTCCCTTCTCCTTGCCCACCGAAGTCCATCCTCTCATACACGCCCCACTTGAGCGAACCCAAAGCGCCTGCGATCTTGTCGACGAAGAACGGGACTCTTTTCTCCATGACTCGACGCGCACTTGTCATCTTCGTGCTGCTTTCCGCGTGGTACCTCGCCGCGTACGCGAACTGCTCGAGCGGGCAGGGCGAATCGCGCTCTTGCCCGTCCCCTTCCCCTTCCCCTTCCCCTTCCCCTTCCCCTTCCCCTTCCTCTTCCTCTT